>Ga0067045_1027674_pt1 | contig 71937 bp, 64 predicted proteins | sample TerdegcTABiofilm_FD_59184 | JGI IMG/M metagenome (GOLD analysis project Ga0067045, IMG submission 59184) | Combined Assembly of (Gp0054472, Gp0054536) Wastewater bioreactor microbial communities from Singapore -Terephthalate degrading...
ACGCGCGCGAGGCCTTCCGCCACCACTCCTGGGTCTCCCCGGCCGCCGCCGGCATCGTCATCGGCTTCGGCGTCGACGGCTACCTCGTCGCCATCGACGGCTTGGTGCGCAAGTGCGCGCCCAAGGCCTGACCCGCTGGGCTGGCCGCCCCACTGGCCGGCGCCTCAGTAGCCGCTGAGGCGGTCCACCGCGTTCGCCGGCGCCCGCCCGGCCAGCACGCGGGCCGCGTCCGCCACGATCTGCCGGGCGATCACTTCGGGTGACGCCGACGAAGCCATGTGCGGCGTGACCAGCACACCCGGTGCGTCCCACAGCGGGCTTTCGGGTGGCAGCGGCTCGTGTTCGAACACGTCCAGCACGGCGCCACGCAGGTGCCCGCTGTGCACGGCATCGAGCAGGTCGGGCACCACCACCTGTTCACCCCGCCCACAGTTGACGAAGGCCGCCCCCGGTTTGAGCAGCTCGAACCAACGGGCATTGCACAGGCCGCGCGTCTCGGGCGTGAGCGGCAGCAGCGACACCACCACGTCCAGCGGCCGCAGGAATTCGGGCAGTTCGCGGTGGCCCGCCCAGGTGCAGACACCCGGCAGCGTGCGTGGACGGCGCGACCAGCCACTGACCCGGAAACCGTGCGCGGCCAGCGCCAGGGCCACTTCGGCGCCCATGGCCCCCAGGCCCATGACCCCCACATGGGTGCGTTCGGCGGGCCGTTGCGGTGGCATGTGCCACTGGCGCCGCGCCTGCTGTGCCTGCACACGGTCCAGCCCACGGTGGTAATACAGCGCGGCCCACAGCACGAACTCGGCCATGCCACGCGCCTGCTCCGGGTCAACGATGCGGGTCACCGGCACGGCCGGCGGCAGCGCGGGATCGCGCAGCAGGTGCTCCACCCCCGCCCCGATCGAGGCCAGCAGGCGCAGCGCCGGCAATCGCGCCGGCAGGCCCGAAGGCACGAACCAGCCCGCCACCGCTACCACCGAGGCCAGCTCCGCCTCGCTCGTCTGCGGCGACCACAGCGCCACCCGCAAGCCCGGACACAACGCTGCCGCGGCAGCCTCGAAAGGCGCCACCAGATCGCTCAGATCATCGGTTTCGCTGCAAACCAGCAAGGTAGGAGGCATGGCTGAAGACAAAGGCATTTCGGCAGATTCAGAGACTCGCAAGGATGCACGGAACACAAGCCCCCAAACCCTCACGCCTACGAGGGGAAGTCAGGCTACAGGGCACCGTGGAACCGGCTCCGCCGGGCCACAGGTGCCGTCCCCCTGCCCAGCGCCGCCCCGCGGCGCGCCAGAGCGGGGGGAAGCCGCGCCAGCGGCGCAGGGGGGTGTCACCACTGATATTCGGGCTGCGTGCGCTCCAGCTCCCTCAGCCAGGCCGCCCAGACGATCTGCCGCTCGTGCTCGACCCCGCGAAACTGCTTGCGCACGTAGCTGCTGACGGCCGGTGGAATGCGGGTCACCGGGCCGGCGATCGACGCCAGTTGCGCAGCGGCGAGCTGGATCTCGCAGGCCTTGTTCAGGTAGTACATGATGCAGAACGCATCGGCGACGGTGGCGCCCACGCTGAGCAGGCCATGGTGGCGCAGGATCAGCGCCATGTTCTCGCCCAGCGCGGTCTGGATGCGCGAGCGCTCTTCCAGGTTGAAGGCCACGCCTTCGTAGGCATGGAAACCCACCGACTGGTAGAACTCGGCCGAAATCTGGTTGAGCTGCAGCAGGCCCTGCTCGCACGCGGCCACCGCCATGCCGGGTACCGTGTGCGTGTGGATGACGCAGTGCGCGTCGGCGCGGGCACTGTGCACGGCGCTGTGGATGGTGAAGCCGGCCGGGTTCATGGGCGCCGAGCCCTCGACCACCTCACCGTCCAGGTCCACCACGATCAGGTCGCTGGCGCGGATCTCGTTGAACATCAGCCCGAACGGGTTGAGCAGGAAACGCTCCTTGCCGCGCCGGGCGCCCTTGCCCGCCGGCAAGCGCACCGAAAAGTGCGTGTAGAGCGTGTCGTCCCAGCCGAAACGCGCGGCCAGGCGGTAGGCTGCGGCCAGATCGCGCCGCAGGGCGGCCTCGTCGGCCTTGGTCATCGCTGTCATGAAATCTCCCGGGAAAGGGGATGGGCCACCCCGGCGGGCAGGCTGCCGAGCGCCTGCAGCACCGCGGCCGAATCGGCCAGGCAGCCCCACACGCCAAACTCCACCGTCACCATGTGCAAGGCGGCTTCGTGCGCGTAGGGATCGCCGCTGGCGCAGGCGTCGGCGATGGTCAGGCACTGGAAGTTGCGGTCGCAGGCGTCGCGCAGCGTGGTGTGCACGCACACGTCGGTGGTGCAGCCACTGAACATCAGGTGCGTGATGCCCTGGGCGCGCAGGATGTGTTCGAAGTCGGTGTAGGTGAAGGCGCTGTTGCAGGTCTTGTCGACGACGATGTCCTCGTCGCGCACATCGAGCTCGGGGATGATGGGAAAGCCCGGGCTGTCGCGCAGCAGCACCCCTTCGAGACCACGCTGCGCGCGCCGCCACTTTTCGTAAGGCGTCATGTCGGCCCGGTCGGCCCGGTAGCCCTGGCGCGTGTGGATGATGCGCACGCCCGCCGCGCGGCAGGCGTCGATGAGCCGCGCCACCACCGCAATGATGGCGCGCAGCGGTGCGGGGTCGTAGCCCTGGCGGGCAAAGTAGCCGTCGGGCGACAGAAAGTCGCGCTGCATGTCGATCACGACCAGCGCGGTGGCCGCCGGGTCAAAGCGCCCGTCGTAGGGAAAGGCAAAGGGTTGTGCAGGAATCACAGCGGTGCTCGACAGAAGGGGCTGGCGGTAAAGGGGGCGCTCAGGCTCCGGCGGCCGTTGCCGGCTCCAGACCCATGAAGCGGCGCACGCGCGCCACCGCATCGCCCGCCTCGGCGGTGGGCTGGCGCAGGTGCGCCGGCGGCACGTCGACCTGCAGCAGGCCGTTTTCCATGAACACGATGCGGTCGGAGATCTGCAGCGCGAATTCCATCTCGTGCGTGACGATCAGCATCGTCATGCCCTCGGCGGCCAGATCCTGGATCACCTTGAGCACCTCGCCCACGAGTTCGGGGTCGAGCGCCGAGGTCGGTTCGTCGAACAGCATCACGTCGGGCCGCAGCGCCAGCGCCCGCGCGATGGCCACGCGCTGCTGCTGCCCGCCCGAGAGCTGGTGCGGGTATTTGTGGGCGTGGGCCAGCAGGCCCACCTTGTCGAGCAGGCGCAGCGCCGTGCCCCGCTGCTCGACCGTGCTGCCCTGGCCGTGCAGGCCCGGGGCGAGCAGGATGTTCTGCAGCACCGTCAGGTGCGGGAACAGGTTGAAGCCCTGGAACACCATGCCGATGCGGCGAATGCCCTGGCGCACCCGCGCCGCGTCCTGCGGTGCGGCGCCTTGGAGGTAGCTCTCGCCGAACAGCACGATCTCGCCCTGGTCCAGGCTTTCGAGCGCGTTGACGGTGCGGATCAGCGAGGTCTTGCCCGAACCGGAGGGGCCGATGATGCTGATCACGTCGCCGGCCTGCACCGTCAGGTCCACGCCCTTGAGCACCTGGTGCGTGCCGTAGGCCTTGTGGATGTTCTGCAGTTGCAGCGCGGGCGGCGCGCCCGTGCCCTTGCCGGCCGGCGTCGCCGCCGGCGCCACCCAGAGACCGGCGCGCAGCGCGGCCTGCGCCCCGTCGTCGAGCGTGCCGGGCTTGCGGCGTTGCAGGTCCAGCCGGCGTTCCAGCGCGTTCAGCCCGGCGCCGAACACGGTGACGATGACCACGTAATACACCGCCACGGCCAGCAGGGTTTCCAGGATCAGGAAGTTCTGCGTGTACAGGCGCTGCCCGGTGAGCAGCAGCTCGGGCAGCGAGATCACCGACACCAGCGAGGTGAGCTTGATGATGGTGACGAATTCGTTGATGAGCGAGGGCAGCGCGATGCGGAAGGCCTGCGGCAGCACGATGCGCGTCTGCGTGGCGAACCAGCCCAGCCCCAGCGCATGGCCGGCCTCGCGCTGCCCCCTGGCCACCGACAGCAGGCCGCCGCGGTGGATTTCGGCCATGTAGGCGGCTTCGGTCATCACCATGCCGACCAGGCCGGCCAGAAAGGGAACACCCAGCACCACGCCGGTGGCCGGCACGATCTGCGGCAGGTTGTAGACGAACACCAGCAGCACCAGCAACGGCACACTGCGGAAAAACCAGATGTAGGCCTTGGCCGGCCAGCGCAGCCAGAATAGGCGCGAGGCTTCGGCCTGGGCCAGGCAGAAGCCCAGCACCAGGCCCAGCAGCCACGACAGCGAGCCCAGCGCGATGACCGTGACGCAGGCGCGGTAGAACGCCCCCATGGAAAAGAGCGAGAAGAAATAGGACCAGTCCAGTTCCATCGTGGGGTTCCTGCGCCTGCGTGGGGGGGCTTGCGGAAAGGCTTACTTGACCGGGGACAGGTCGTACTTCTTGATCAGCGCGTCGTATTCACCGGTCTTCTTGATCGCGACCATCGCGTCCTGGAAGGCCTTGAGCAGCGCGGTGTTGCCCTTCTTCACGTACAGACCCAGGGTCTGCGGGTAGACCAGATCGGGCGAGCTGATGGCCATGCGGCCCTTGGTGCGCTCGACGATCATCTTGGCGGCACCGGCGATTTCCATCTGCGCGTCGACGTTGCGCGCCATCACGGCCTGCGACACCTCGGGCGCGGTGGGGAACTCCATCACGTTGACCGCTGCCTTGCCGGCGCTCTTGCAGTAGTCGCTGGACAGCGTCTGCAGTTGCTTGACCCAAGCCGTGCCGGCCTGCAGGCCGACCTTGAGGCCGCACAGGTCCTTTTCGGTCTTGGGCTGGACCTTGCTGTCCTTGGCCACCAGGATGAGCGCGCCGGTGTTGGCGTAGGGCACGGCGTCGGCCTGGGCCAGGCGTTCCGCGGTCACGTACAGGCCGGACACCACGGCGTCGTGCTGGTTGGCGGCCAGGCCGGGCACGAGGTTGATGAACTTGGTGTCCACCAGCGTGTGCTTGAGCTTCATCTCGCGCGTCAGCAGCGCGGTCAGGTCGGGGTCGAAGCCGACGATCTTGTCACCGTCGTAGGACTCGAAGGGCGGGTACGTGGCTTCCAGCGCCACCTTGAGCGTGCCGGGCACCAGCGTCTGCGCCTGGGCGCCAGCCAACACGCCGGCGCCCAGCAAGGCGGCCAGGCCGGCGCGCGCGCCGGTACGGAAAACGGAAGCGATCAGTGGGGACATGGCGGAAACTCCTGGAGGGGGATGGAAAAGGAACGGGTGAGGGAAACCGGGGTGCGACTCAGGCGGCCGGGGCGTCGGCCTGCTCAGCCGCCGGGGCCGCCAGCGTCTTGAACTGGCCGAAGCTGGTGGTGCTGCGGGCGTGGGCGGGCAGTTGCAGCTCGCCGCTGGCGACCTTGGCGCGCAGGTAGCGGTAGGTCTGCAGCGCCATGCTCCACATGTGCTCGCCGATGGCGATGTCGGCGTACTGCGCGGCCTTGCTGCCGTCGGGGTCGAACGCGGGCAGCGGCTCGATCCGGGTGGCGTAGTCGCAGGCGAAGAACAGCGGGAACGAATAGCGCTCGGTCTTGACCTTGCGCACCCGGTGCGTGGTGGCGACGAAGGCGCCGGCGGTCATCACTTCGAGCATGTCGCCCACGTTGATCACGTACAGCTCTTCGCCGTCGATGGTCAGCGGCGGGGCGTCGACCCAGCGGCCCTGGTCGTTGAGCACTTCGAGCCCGGCCTGATCGGCCAGCAGCAGCGTGAAGCACTCGTAGTCGGTGTGGGCGCCGATGCCTGGGGTGTCTTCGGCGCTCGGGTCCACCGGGTAGTGGATCAGGCGCAGCTTGGACGGCGGGCAGCTCACGTATGGTTCAAAGGCATCCTCGGGCTGGCCGAGGGCCAGGGCAAAACCGCCCATGAGCTTGCGGCCGAGCGCAAAGATGCTTTCGTAATAGGCCGCCACGGCTTCGTGGAAGCCCGGCAGATCGGGCCATTTGTTGCCGCCGATCAGCGGCTGGCCGGCCTGCACGAAAGGGTGGTCGTCGGCGGCCTCGAAACCGATGTCGAACGCCTCCTTGTGGTCGGGCTTGCCGGTGCCGTAGATCTCTTCGCCTTCGGGCACGAAGCCCTTGTGGCCGCGGCCCTTGCCGATGTGGTAACCCATCTTCCAGTCGAATGCCTGGGCAAAGAGCTGTTCGGCCGCGCGGCGCAGGCCGGCGATTTTTTCCGCAGGAATGCCATGGCCCTTCACATAGAAGAAGCCGACGTGGCGCGCGGCATGGCCGAGCTGTTCGGCCACGGCCTGGCGGTCGGCCAGATCGGCGCTGAACAGCCCGCGGATGTCGATGATGGGCAGGGATTCGAAGTTGGCGGTCGCGTGGGGCATGGTGGGGCGTGGCGAAGATCAGGAAACGGAAGTGGCGGCATGGGTGGCCTGCCAGCGCGCAAAGTGTTCGGCCTCGGTGCGGGTCATCCACTGGTTGAGCGCCCACACGTCGGCAATCGGGGCCTGCGTGAACGGCAGCTTGTGCGTGTAGCCATCGGGGCCGAACTCGGGCGTGAGCGTGGTCACTTCGCAGCCCCGCGCGCGCTGCGCGGCCCACACGCGCTCCCACACGTCCTGGTGGAAAGCCAGTTCGCGGGCGTATTCGGGCGCGGCCGGGTGAGGCACCTGCGGCCCCTGGTCGTAGCCCACGCGGGCCTGCACGTGGTGCACCCGTTCGATGAAGGGCGTGAGGTCGTCGGCCAGGTCGTCGAGCAGGCGCTCGCACACCACCACCCAGTGGCTGATGTCGGCGGTGAATCGCAGCTGCGGCAACTGGGCGATCACCTCCAGCGCCACCCAGGGGCTGTACAGCGAGGTGGCGCGGTGGATCTCGAAGCTGCACACCGCACCGGCCGCGTCGGCCAGTTCCTGCGCGCGGCCGAAGAATTCCACCTGCTTCGCCAGCGGCCAGCGGTCGTTGCCCGGCAACACGTTCAGAAAACGCGCGCCCACGTCCCGGGCGCCGTCGATGCTGGCGGCCAGCCGGTCCCAGTGTTGCTGCAGCGTCCAGTCCTGGCGAGGCACCACGTCGCCGCCGGTGAATACCACGGCGATGTATTCCAGCGCTTCCTGGCGCAGGTTCTGGCGCAGCGCGCGCTGGGCAAAGGGGTCCGAGGGCAGGCGCGCTTCCACGCCCACGCAGCCGATCTGGCGCAACTGGGCGGCGCACTGGCCCCAGTCGCCCTGCCAGCCCCAGAGAGAGCGGAACAGTTCGAGCTTCATGCGGCGCCCCCCTCCACCGCGGCGGCCGGCAGCCGGCCGCGGTTGGCGTGCGCGTCCGCCAGCAGGCACAGCAGCTCGAACGCCATGGTGGCGCCCACCAGCGCGGTGACGCCGCCCACATCGAATGGCGGGCTGACCTCCACCACGTCGGCACCGACCAGGTTCAGCCCCTGCAAGCCGCGCAGCAGGTGCTGGGCCTGCAGCGTGGTCATGCCGCCGATCTCGGGCGTGCCGGTGCCGGGGGCGTAACACGGGTCCAGGCAGTCGACATCGAAGCTGATGTAGCTGGGCGCGTCGCCAACGATGGCGCGCGCCTCGGCCAGCAGGTCTTCGGTCGAGCGGGCCGCCACCTCTTCCATCGGGATCACGCGGATGCCCGCAGCCAGGGCGAAGTCGAGGTCGGCCGGGTCGTAGACCGATCCGCGGATGCCGATCTGCACCGTGCGCTTCGGGTCCAGCAGGCCCTCTTCCACCGCGCGGCGGAACGGCGTGCCGTGGGTGTATTTCTGGCCGCCGAAGTAGCTGTCGTTGGTGTCGGAATGGGCGTCGAAGTGCACCATGCCCAGCGCGGTCCCGCGGGCGATGCCCCGGAACACCGGCAGCGTGATCAGGTGGTCACCGCCGACCGACAGCGGCCGCACACCGGCTTCGCTGACGCGGCGGTAGAAGGCCTCGATGGCCGCCAGGCCGATTTCGATGCCCGAGGGCGGCAACGCAACGTCGCCCAGATCGGCCACGCGCGCCAGGTCGTAGGGCGCGATGCGGCTGACGTGGTGCACCTTGCGCATCAGCGCCGACTGGTTGCGCACCTCGCGTGGGCCGTGGCGGGCGCCGGCGCGGTTGGTCGTGCCGGCGTCCCAGGGAATGCCCAGCAGAGCGATGTCCACCTCGGCGATCTGCGCCATGTCGAGCATGGGCAGGCGCATGAAGGTCGGCAGGCCCGCGTAGCGCGGCAGTTGCGCCGCGTCCTGGGGCTGGAAGAAGGAAGGATCGAGGGGCATATCGAATGACCAGGTGTACCGAGCGAAATGTCTTGATCAGGTGGTGCCGCGGAACCGGCTTCGCCGGGCCGCAGGCGCCGTCCCCCTGCCCAGCGCCGCCCAGCGGCGCGCCAGAGCGGGGGGAAGCGGCGCCGCCGCGCAGGGGGGTGTCGTCATCGGTACCTCACACCCGGCAGCACGCACAGCATTTCGTACAGCAGATTGGCCGCCAGCTGCGCGGTGTTGCCGCTCTGGTCGTAAGGCGGCGACACCTCCACCAGATCGCAGCCGATCAGGTTCAGCCCCTTGCAGCCGCGCACGATCTCCAGACCCTGGATGCTGGTCAGGCCGCCCACCTCGGGCGTGCCGGTACCGGGCGCCCAAGCAGGATCGATGCCATCGATGTCGAAACTCAGGTACACCGGGCCGTCGCCCATGATCTGGCGCACCTCGGCCATCAGCGGCGCCAGCGACCGGTGCCAGCACTGCTCGGCCTGGAACAGGCGGAAGCCCTGGTCCACGCCCCACTGGAAGTCACCGCTGGCATAACCCTGGGCGCGCTGGCCAATCTGCACCACGCGGTGGCAGTCGAGCAGCCCCTCCTCCACCGCGCGGCGGAAGGTGGTGCCGTGGGCGATCTTCTCGCCGAACATGTGGTCGTTGGTGTCGGTGTGCGCGTCGACGTGGATCAGGCCCACGGGGCCGTGTTTCTTGGTCAGCGAGCGCAGGATCGGCAGCGTGATGGTGTGGTCGCCACCCAGCGTCAGCGGCACCACCTGGTGCGGCAGCAGCGTGTCGTAATGCGCCTCGATGATGCGCACCGATTCGAGCAGGTTGTAGGTGTTGATGGGCACGTCGCCCAGATCGGCCACCTGCAGCGCGTCGAACGGGGCAGCGCCCGTGGCCATGTTGTAGGGCCGGATCATCACCGACTCGTTGCGGATGCTGCGCGGGCCGTAACGGGTCCCCGCGCGCTGGGAGGTGCCGATGTCCAGCGGGATGCCGATGAAGGCCGCGTCCAGCCCGTCGGGCGTGTGGGCATCGGGCAGGCGCAGCATGGTGCCGCGCCCGGCGAATCGGGGCATCTCGTTGCCGCCTTGCGGCTGGTTCAGGGGCTGGGACATCGCAGAAAACGGGGGGAATCGGTGGATGGGCCCATTCTTCGCCCGCCCCCTGGCACGACAAATGCTCAGATGCAAAAAATCAGTTCAGAAAAATCCCAACCAATGTCTTTCGCCCCATGAGCACGCAGCCCGACCTGAAACTGCTGCGCATCTTTGCCTGCGTGGCCCGCCACCAGGGCTTCGCCAAGGCGCAGCAGGAACTCAACCTCACCCTCTCGGCCATCAGCACCTACATGAGCCAGCTCGAAAGCCAGCTCGGCTTCAAACTGTGCGAACGCGGGCGCGGGGGCTTTTCCCTGACCGAAAAAGGCGAGCTGATCCTGACCGAGGCCATGCGCCTGATCGGTGAAGTGGACGGCTTCGGCGCCTATGCCGCCTCGCTCAAGGGAGATCTGTCGGGCAACCTCAAGCTCGGCGTGCTCGACTCCACCGTCACCGACCGCATGCTGCCGCTGTCCGACGCCATCGGCGTGTTCTGCCAGCGCTACCCGGCGGTGCACCTGAGCCTGTTCATCAAGAATCCTTACGACCTTCAGGAAGGCCTGCTCAACAACGAGCTGGACCTGGCCGTGGGCTTCTTCCCCACCCGCCCACCCGGTCTGGTCTTCCAGCCGCTGTACCGCGAGCAGCAGTGGCTGTATTGCAGCGACCGCCACCCGCTCTACGGCCAGCGCGACATCCCCGAGTCGCTGGTGTCCGAGCTGAACGTGGTGCGCCGCAGCTACTGGAGCCAGTCCGAGCTGGGCCGCCACGGCTTCAAGCGCAGCGTGGCCACGGTGGACAGCATGGAAGCGCAACTGTTCCTGATCCTCTCCGGCGGCTACGTGGGCTACCTGCCCGAGCACTACGCCCAGGCCTGGGTCGACCAGGGCCGCCTGCGCGTGCTGCTGCCCGCCTACTTCGGCTACCAGTCGCCGTTCTCGCTGGTGTCGCGGCGCGGACGCGGGCGCGAAGCGCCGATCCAGGTCATGCGAGACTTGCTGCTGCGCAAAGTGCGCGGCTGAATGCGGCCGGCACCACCCCGCGCCCAGAACCCCGTTGGTGATCGGGGATCAAACCCACTTCATGCATACCGTTGAAATCGTTCTGCTGGTGCTGCTGCTCGGTGCGCTGACCGGCATCGCCGCGCGCTACCTGCGCGCCATTCCCCTGCCCCTGATCCAGATCGCCCTGGGCGCGGCGCTGTCCTGGCCCCAGAAAGGCCTGCACATCGCCTTCGACCCCGAACTCTTCCTGGCGCTGTTCATCCCGCCCCTGCTGTTCGCCGACGGCTGGCGCATTCCCAAGCGGGAATTCTTCGCGCTGCACCGCCCCATCCTGCGGCTGGCCCTGGGCCTGGTGCTGTTCACCGTGATCGGGCTGGGTTATCTGATCCACTGGCTGATCCCGGCCATGCCGCTGACGGTGGCCTTCGCGCTGGCCGCCGTGGTCTCGCCCACCGACGCGGTGGCGGTCTCGGCGATCACCCGCAACCTGGGCATGCCGGCGCAAACCATGCACGTGCTCGAAGGCGAGTCGCTGCTGAACGACGCCTCGGGCCTGGTGGCGCTCAAGTTTGCCGTGGCCGCCACGCTCACCGGCCTGTTTTCCTGGACCGAAGCGGCCAAGGAATTCCTCTGGATCGCACTCGGCGGGCTGGGCGCCGGCGCGCTGCTGGGCTGGGGCTTTGCCTCGCTGCGCGAGACCGTCACGCGCCGCGTCGGCGACGTGGCCGCCACCCAGATGGTGCTGCTGATGGTGTTGCTGCCCTTTGCCGCCTACCTGCTGGGCGAACACATCGGCGTGTCGGGCATCCTGGCGGCCGTGGCGGCCGGCGTCACCACCAACTTTGCCGACCTGCGGCGCGGCGAATTCGTGGTCGAGCGCATGCAGACCGAAGGCACCTGGACGATGGTGGAGTCGGCCTTCAATGGCGCCATCTTCCTGCTGCTGGGCCTGCAGTTGCCCGCCATCCTGGGCAAGACGCTGGAAGCGGCGGGCAACGACTGGTGGCAGCCCGCCAGCCAGGCGCTGATCATCACGCTGGCGCTGCTGGCGCTGCGCTGGATCTGGCTGCTGCTGGGCGTGCGGGGCAGCCTGCGCAAAGCCCACCAGCATGGCACGCTGACCGAACAGCCCACGCTCTGGCTCACGCTGGTGACCACGCTGGCCGGCATCCGCGGCGCCGTCACCCTGGCCGGTGCCCTGTCGGTGCCGCTGCTGATGCCCAGTGGCGACGTGTTTCCCGAACGCCACCAGCTCGTGTTCCTGGCCACGGCCACCATCTTGCTGACCCTGGTGATTGGCAGCGTGGGTTTGCCGCTGGTGCTGCGGCGCCTGCCCCACACCGGGGAACCGCTGGTGGTGCGCGAAGAGCGCCAGGCCCGGCTGGTGGCCTGCCAGGCCGCCATCGCCCACCTGCGCGACATCCAGCTACCGACCGACGAACTGCCCGATGCCGAGCAGCCGGCCCAGATGCAGGAGGCCGTGGGCCGCGTGGCCCAGGACTACCGCAAACGGATCGACCTGCTGGAAGAGCCCGCCAACGTGACCACCCCGGAAGCACAGGCCGATACCCCCGACGCGGTGCGCCAGCGCCAGCGGCGCTACGTGGTCGAGCTGGAGCTGCGCCTGCAGGCGCTGCGCGTGGAACGCGACGCGCTGTACGCCGAGCGCCAGGCCCACCACATCAACGACGCCTCGCTGCGCGCCCTGGTGGGCGAGCTGGACCTGAACGAGGTTTCGCTGCGCAAACGCCTGATCGTGGCCCGCCAGGCCGCCGGGCTCGTTGCGCCGGAGGCGGCCCACAGCGGCCACTGAACCGGCGCCGCCGGGCGCCGTTCAGCCGACGATGTGGTAGCCCGCGTCCACGTAGAGGGTGCTGCCGGTGATGGAGCGCCCACCTTCGCTGGCCAGGAACACGCACAGGGCGCCCACGTCGTCCAGGTCGACCAGCCGGCGCAGGGGCGCGCGCCGCACCGCGTCGGCCAGCAACTCGTCGAAGTGCGCAATGCCCGACGCCGCGCGGGTAGCCAGCGGGCCGGGCGACACCGCGTTGACCCGGATGCCCTGGGGCCCGAGCTCGGCTGCCAGGTAGCGCGTGCTGGCCTCCAGCGCCGCCTTGACCGGCCCCATCACGCCGTAATGGGGAATCACCTCTTCGGCCCCCACGTAACTCATGGTCATCAGGCTGCCGCCACCGGTCATCAGCGGCTCGGCCAGCCGGGCCATGCGCGCAAAAGAGTGGCAGGAGATGTCCATGGCGCGGGCAAAGCCCTCGCGCGAGGCGTCCACCACCCGGCCGTGCAGATCGTCCTTGGGCGCAAAGGCGATCGAATGCAGCACGAAGTCCAGCCGGCCCCAGCGCTCGGCGATGGTGTCGAACAGCGCTTCAAGCTGGCCAGGCTGCTCCACGTCGAGCGCCTGCGTGATCGACGCCTGCACGCGCTGGGCCAGCGGCTCCACGTGCGGGCGGGCCTTGTCGTTGAACCAGGTCAGGGCCAGTTCGGCGCCGGCCGCGTGAAACGCCTGGGCGCAGCCCCAGGCAATGCTCTGGGCGTTGGCCACGCCCACCACCAGCCCTTTGCGGCCTTCGAGGGAAAAAGGATTCAAGGCGGTTCTCCGGTCAGTGAAGGTCAGTGAGGTTCGGTGGGCCCCGGTCGGTGGGCCGGCTCAGGTCGGGGCCGCCCCGAAGCCGGCCCGCGGCATGAGCGCAAACACACCCCAGCCGAGGTATTCGCGGGTGTACGTGGCGTGGCGCACCGGCTCGGTGTCCAGCCTGGCGCGGACCTCCGCCGCCAGTTCGTCGTCCGGGTGGGCTTCCAGCCAGCGGCGCATGGTCAGCCACTTGGCCGCCTCGTAACGGTCCCAGCCGTCCTGGTTGGCCAGCACCATCTCCACCACGTCGCAGCCCAGCCGCCCGAAAGATCCGATCAGCTCGGGCAGCACGAGGAAGTCGGTCGTGGCGTTGGCCAGGCAGCCCCGGGCGATCTCTTCGGTCGGAGGAAGCTGGCGCCAGTAAGGCTCGCCGATGAGGATGATGCCGCCGGGCCGCAGGCTGCGCGCGAGCAGCGCCACCGTGCCGGCCACGCCGCCGGCGATCCAGGTCGCGCCGACGCAGGCGGCCACGTCGACCTGCTGGTCGGACACATGACCGGCGGCATCGTCGTGGATGAAGCGCACCCGGTCGGCGACACCCAGCTCCTGGGCTCGGAGCGTCGCCTGTTCGCTGAAGAGCTGGCTCATGTCGACACCGGTGCCCCGAACGCCGTGGTCACGCGCCCAGGTGCAGAGCATTTCGCCGGAACCACTGCCCAGGTCCAGCACCTGGTCCCCGGGCTGCAGGCGCAGCGCCGCGCCCAGCGTGGCGAACTTGTCGGGCGTGAACGGGTTGTGAATGCGGTGTGCACTCTCCATGACGTTGAAGATGCGGGGAATGTCCATGGTGCGAAGCTTGGGAAAGCCCCATCAAAGATGGGTTTACGAACGCAGCGCCTGGCGGGCGAGCTGGAGAAAGCGTGCCCGGTCGGCCGGTTTCAGTGAGGGGAGGATATCGTCCTGCAGCGCCCGCACCACCGGCAGCAGCGCCGCCAGCACACGCTCGCCTTCGGGCGTCAGCGACAGCTCGCGCGCCCGGCGGTCGCGTTCGCTGACCACGCGGCGGATCCAGCCCTTCTGCTCCAGCCGCTCGATCACGCCCCCGATGGTGGCGCGGTCGTAGGCGATCATTTCCGCGACACGCGCCTGGTCCGTGCCCGGCTGGGCGCGGATGGCGTCGAGTGCCGCGAACTGGACCGAGGTCAGGTCGAAGCCCGCAGCCTGGGTGCGCTGCATGAAAACCTGGCTGGACTGCTGGTGCAGGCGGCGAATCAGGTGGCCCGCCATGTCGAGCGAGTCCATCGGCGTCTCTGGGGAATCGGTCATGTGCGCATCGTATCCGCCGGTCGCGACAGTTATTGATAAGTACACATACAGTATTGACGGCAAATAGTATGTACAGATATTATTTGCGCCACGCGCCGGCAGCCCGCCAGGGCGCCCATCAACCCAGGAGACACCCCATGCAGTTCTACAAAGACGGTTTTCGCGGCGGCAACCCCGACATCAAGCAGGCGGCCCCCAACCGGCGCAACCGGGGTGTCAACGAGCCGCTGCCCGAGAAGGTGGACGTGCTGATCGCCGGCACCGGCCCGGCCGGCCTGTGCCTGGCCGCGCAACTGGCGCAGTTCCCCGAGATCGACACGATGATCGTCGAGCGCATGCCCACCAACATCATCAAGGGCAAGGCCGACGGCATCAACACGCGCACCATGGAAATGTTCCAGGCCTTCGGTTTCGCCGACAAGGTCAAGCGCGAGACCTACTGGGTCAACCAGACCGCGTTCTGGATGCCCGACCCGGCCAACCCCGCGCACATCCAGCGCGTGGGCCGCGTGCAGGACGTGGCCGACGACAGCTCGGAAATGCCGCACATCCTGATCAACCAGGCCCGGCTGCACGAGCTGTTTCTGGAAGTGATGGCGAATTCGCCCTCCCGACTGGCGCCCGACTACGGCTGGGAAATCCTGGGCCTGACCATCGACGAAACCACCGACGACCACCCGGTCACGGTCACGCTCAAGGACGCGACCGGCATCAACTGGGGCGCCACACGCACGGTGCGCGCCAACTACGTGGTCGGTTGCGACGGCGCCCATTCGGTCGTGCGCAAGGCCATCGGCGGCGTGCTGCACGGGGATGCCGCGCACCAGGCCTGGGGTGTGATGGACATTCTGGCCAACACCGACTTCCCCGATGTGCGCCAGAAGTGCCTGATCTCGTCGGCCAACGAAGGCAACGTGCTGATCCTGCCGCGCGAAGGCGGCTACGTGTTCCGCATGTACGTCGAACTCGACAAGCTCAAGGAAGGCGAAAAGGCCGCGAGCAAGAAGTTCACGCAGGACGACATGATTGCGGCGGCCAACCGCATCATCAAACCCTATTCGCTGGACGTGAAGGAGATCGTCTGGTGGTCGATCTACGACATCGGCCACAGCATCACCGACAAGTTCGACGACGTGCCCGAAGGCTCCGACCGCGCGCCGCGCGTGTTCACCGCCGGTGACGCCTGCCACACCCACTCGCCCAAGGCCGGCCAGGGCATGAACGTGTCCATGCAGGACACCTTCAACCTGGGCTGGAAGCTGGTGCACGTGCTGCAGGGCCGGGCCGACGCCAGCCTGCTGCGCAGCTACAGCAAGGAGCGCCTGACCGAGGCCAAACGCCTGGTCGACACCGACCACGAATGGGCCCGCATCATGTCCGCGCCCACCACCCAGGCCGAACGCGAGGGCAAGGAAGAGCCGCGCATCATCCGCCAGTTCAAGGCCAACCTGGAATTCACCGGCGGCACGGCGGTGAAGTACGACACGTCGCCCCTGTTTGCCGAAGGCAAGCACCAGGCCCTGGCCACCGGCGAAGCCATCGGCAGCCGCTTCCATTCGGCGCCCGTGGTGCGCCTGTCGGACGCCAAGCAGATGCAGCTCGGCCACGCGGCCGAGGCCGACGCGCGCTGGCGCCTCTACGCCTTCGCCGGCCAGGGCGACCAGGGCCAGCCCGGTGCGCCGATGGCCCGCCTCGCCGACTGGCTGGCGAATCACCCGGCCTCACCGGTGGTGAAGCACACCCGCCCGGGTGAAGACATCGACGCCATCATCGATGTGCGCGCCGTCTTCCAGCCCACCTTCGACCAGCTCGACTACGGGCAGATGCCGGCGCTGCTCAAACCGAAGACCGGCAAGCTCGGCCTGCAGGACCACGAAAAGATCTTCTGCACCGACCACAAGGGTGCGGGCGACATCTACGCCCTGCGCGGCATCGACCGCACACGCGGCTGCCTCATCGTCGTGCGCCCCGACCAGTACGTGGCCAACGTGCTGCCGCTGGACGGCTTCGACGAACTGTCGGCCTACTTCGCCGGCGTGCTGCGCTGAGCCATGCGCGGGCATGGCCGACCGGGCCGGTGCCCGACGGCATGCGAGGACATGCCGGGCCTGCGCGAACCTCCGCCCCATCGTGGGGCGGAGGGCATCTGATCACCGGGGTGCCATCCGGATCGCCCCGTCAAGGCGGATGGACTCCCCGTTCATGTATTCGTTGGTGATCAGGAACTCGGCCGCGTGGGCGTATTCCAGCGGATCACCCAGGCGCTTGGGGAACGGCACCGACGCCGCAAGCGCCGCCTTGACGTTGTCCGGCGCTGCCTGCAGCAGCGGGGTGTTGAAGATGCCGGGCAGGATGGTGTTGACCCGGATGCCATCGCCCATGAGGTCGCGGGCGATGGGCAGGGTCATGCCGACCACGCCGGCCTTGCTGGCCGCATAGCTCGCCTGCCCCATCTGGCCGTCCTGCGCGGCCACCGAAGCGGTATTGACGATGGCGCCGCGCTCGCCGTCGGCCAGCGGCTCCAATGTGAGCATGCCGGCCGCCGATTTGGCGATGCAGCGGAAGCTGCCGACCAGGTTGATCTGGATGATGCGGTCGAAGTTGGCCAGCGGGAAATGGCGGATCTCGCCGCTGCTCTTGTCGCGGCTGGCGGTCTTGATGGCGTTACCGGTGCCGGCGCAGTTGACGAGGATGCGCTCCTGGCCATGGACCGCGCGGGCCTTCGCGAAACCGGCGTCGACCTGTTCCTCATCGGTCACGTCGACACGGCAGAAAACGCCGCCCAGTTCCTGGGCCAGCGCTTCGCCCTGTTCGCTGTTGAGGTCAAACAGGGCGACCTTGACGCCTTGGGCCGCGAGGCGGCGTGCGGTAGCGGCTCCCAGGCCGGAGGCGCCGCCCGTGATGACGGCGGCAATGTCGTGGTTGAGTTGCATGGAATGGGCTCCAGAGAGGTTCAGGCAGATCGGTGGGGGTAATAGGCGGTGCCGGTCGCCGCCATGGCGCGCATGCGCGCCGTGGGTTGCAGGGCAGCGCCCAGTTCGGGGGCGAGGCGATCGCAGCGCGCAACCACCTCGGGCAGCCCCAGCCAGTCGGCGTATTGCAACGGCCCGCCCGCGTAGGCCGGAAAGCCCAGGCCGAGCTGCATCGCCATGTCGAGTTCGGCCGGGCTGCCGACCACGCCGTCTTCCAGCGCGTGCGCGGCCTCGACGATCATGGGCAGCATCATGCGGTCGACGATCTCGGCATCGCTGAAGGCCCGCGGTCTGTCGGGCTGCAGGCGCGCCAGCAAGGCGGGGGTGTCGGGCGCGATCGAGCGGCGCGGCTTGCCCTGGGCGTCCGCTTCGTAGCGGTAGAAACCGATGCCGTTTTTCTGGCCGTAACGCCCTTCGCTGGCCATGAGGCGCAGCGCATCGCGCTCCAGGCGCGGCATGCGCTCCGGGTAGCCGGCCGAGATCACGTCGCTCACAGGGCTGCCGGTGTCCATGCCGACCACGTCTTCGAGATAGGCCGGCCCCATGGGCCAGCCGAACGCTTCCATGACACGGTCGACCTGCAAGAAGTCCGCACCGTCGGCCACGAGCTGCAAAAAGCCGCGCATGTAGGCGGTGAGCACCCGGTTGACCAGAAAACCCGGACAGTCCTTCACGACGATGGGCGTCTTGCCCATGGCCACGGCATAAGCCACGGCGGTGGAAACAGCGGCATCGCTGGTGCGGCTGCCGCGGATCACCTCGACCAGCGGCATCATGGGCACCGGGTTGAAGAAGTGCATGCCGACAAAATTCTCAGGGCGCTGCAGTGGCTGGGCAATGTCGTCGATGCGCAGGCTGGAGGTGTTGGACGCGATCAGGGTGCCGGGTGCGAGCTGGCCCTCCAGCTCGGCCAGCACCTTCTGCTTGATCCCCAGGTTTTCGACGATGGCTTCGATCACGCCATCGACCTGGTCAAAACCCGCGCTGTCGAGCTGCGGCGTGATCGCGGCCAGCACGCCGTTGGCGCGCTCCTGGCTGAGTTTGCCGTTTTTCACCCCGCGAGCCAGCTGTTTGGTGGCCTCGCCCATGCCCAGTTCCAGCGCGGACGGCTGGATGTCCTTCATGCGCACCGGCACGCCGCGCAAGGCACTCGTGTAGGCAATGCCGCCCCCCATGATGCCGGCGCCGAGCACGGCGGCGCGCCGCACCGGCGTGGCGGCTTGGGCATGGCGTTTGAACAGCTTCTTGAGCGCCTGGTCGTTCACGAAGGCCTGCACCAGCGAACGCGCCGCCTGCGTGCACGCCACCTCACCGAACACCCGCGCTTCCAGCGCCAGCGCGCCGGCCCGGTCGAGCGCTGCCGCCTCGGCCATCATCTCGACCGCGCGCTGCGCGGCGGGCTGGTGGCGGGCACTGAGCGGCTCGGTCGCGGCCACGGCAGCTTCAAACACGGCCGTCCGCTCCGCTGCCGACAGGGGCACCGGGTCGCGCTTGCGCTGTTGTCGCGCGGCCCAGTCCACCTCGCCCGCGATGGCACGGCGCAGCAGGCCGAGCGCGGATTCGCGCAGCGCCTCGGGCGCCACCACCTCGTCCACCACGCCACAGGCCAGCGCGGCGGGTGCGGTCTGTGGCCGCCCGGTGGTGACCCATTCGCAGGCGGCCGCCGGACCGGCCAGGCGCGACAGTCGCACGGTACCGCCAAAACCAGGGAACAGGCCGAGCCTGACCTCGGGTACCCCCACCTGCGCCGCGCTCGACATCACGCGCAGCGAACCCGACACCGCCAGCTCCAGGCCGCCACCCAGGGCGAAACCATTGATGGCCACGACCGTGGGCACCGGCAGGTCTTCCAGCGCCACGAAAACCGTGTTGCTGTGCGCCACACCGGCGCTGATCGCCTCGGCCGGCTGGCTGAACTTGGCACCGAACTCGGTGATGTCCGCGCCGACGATGAACACCTCCTTGGCGCTGCTGATCAGCACACCGCGCAGGTCCGCCACACCGGCCAGCGCGTTCACCGCCTGGCGCAATTCCTCGACGGTGCGGTCATCGAACTTGTTGATCGCATCGCCCTGGCGATCGAAACACAGCTCGTACACGCCGGCTTCGTCCAGCGCACGCACCCACACACTTTGGCCTTGAAACACAGGGCAACTCCCGCTCTTCGGCACCATGCCGAATCGAAAGCCAGTCTAGGAAGCGCACCCTGTGGGCACATCGTCCGAAGCGACGAAAACGGCCACGCAGCGGCGGCGTTCAACCGCACGCCCCGTGCCAGCAGGCTGCCGGAAAACCACCGACCGTCCTGGGTGACATACCGGTGACAGCCACCCCAGGGGATTCGTCGCGGGTCCGGCGCAGAATGCGCCCCATGTCTGCTCCCGAGCCTGTCAACAGCACCTCTGCCCCACTCCGTGCGCGCAACACCGTGGCGCTGGAGACGAAGTTCCAGGCCCCTGCGCCGGTCGCGTCGCAAGTCACCCGCGCAGAACTGTGCAATGCCCTGTGCAACGGCATGGGCCAGTTGGTGCTGGTGCGCGCACCGGCGGGATTCGGCAAGACCACCGCCCTGGTGCAGGCCCGCGAGCGCCTGGAACGCGAGGGCGTGCCCACGGTCTGGCTCACGCTGGACCGCGCCGACAACGACACCTCGCGCTTTCTCAGCGCGCTCGACGAAGCCGTCCACCGCCTGGGGCTGAACGACGCCGATGCTGGCCGCGACGCGGTGCAGGCGCTGGCGCAGGCCGACAGCCCGTTCGCACTGTTCCTGGACGAATTCGAATCCGTGCACGAGGCCGCCGTGCTGGGTCTGGTGCGTGAGATCGCGGAACACCTGCCGCGCCGCGGGCGCCTGTTCATCGGTTCGCGCAACCTGCCCATGCTCGGGCTGGCACGGCTGCGGGTGCGCGGCCAGTTGACGGAGATCGAGGCCGACCGGCTGCGCTTCAGCCTGGAAGACACGACCGCGTTCTTCGACCAGCGCCGTGCGCAGGCGCTCAACCCGGACCAGCTGTTCCGCCTGCACCAGAAGACCGAAGGCTGGATCGCGGCGCTGTGGCTCGCGTCGATGGCCCTGGACCGCCACGAGAACGTGGCGGATTTCGTCGAGCGGTTCTCGGGCTCCGACCGCGCCGTGGCCGACTACCTGGCCGAAGAGGTGCTGGCGCGCCAGCCAGCACCGATCCGCCAGTTCCTGCTGCGCACCAGCCTGCTGCGGCAGCTCGATGCCTCGGTCTGCGCCGCGCTCAATCCGCGCACCGACTGCGCCACCCTGCTGGAACAGCTCGACGCCGACCACCTTTTTCTCACGCCGGTGGCGGGCGAACAGCGCACCTGGCGCTACCACAGCCTGTTCGCCGGCTACCTGCGCGCGCAGCTCGAACGCGAGCGCCCCGACGAGGTGGCGCGGCTGCACCTGGCGGCTTCGGGCTGGTACGAGTCGCGCGAGCGGCCGGTGCCGGCCATCGACCACGCTATCGAAGGCGGCGACTTCCCGCACGCTATGGAACTGCTCGATGCCAACGCCGAGGACTTCCTGGAACAGGGCCGCATGCGCCTGCTGGCACGCTGGTTCCATACACTGCCCGCCGCACAACTGCGCGGGCACTTGCGGCTGCAGATGATCGCGGTGTGGGCGGCCTGCTTCACGCGCGGCCCCTGGGAAGCCATGGAGCTGCTGGAGCGCAGCGGCGTCGATCGCAGCGAAGACCCCTTGCTGCGCGCCCACGCCGACGGCATGCGGCCGATGCTGATGGCGATGCAGGACCGCAACGACGAAGCTCTGATCGCCGGTCGCGCCTCGCTCCAGCGGCTGCCGACCGGCAACCATTTCGCCGACAGCACCCTGCTCAACGCGATGGCCTACATCAGCTCGGTCGCGGGCGATCCGCGCGAAGCGCTGCACCTGCTCGACGCGGCGCGGCGCGAGCAGGACGGTGGCAGCACCTTCAACCGGATGTACACCGAGTCCACCGAAGGCCTGGTCGACCTGCAGCAAGGCCGGCTGCGCCAGGCCACGGCGCGGTTCCGGCTGGCGGTCGACGCGACCCACGCGGTCAACTACCACCACACCCATGGCAACGCCTGGGCCGGCGTGCTCTACACCAGCGCGCTCTACGAAGCCAACCAGCTCGCGCAGGCCGATCACCTGCTCAATGTCTATCTGCCGCTGGCGCGCGACGTGGGACTGCCAGACCACATGATCCTGAGCCATGCCATGCGCTCGCGCATCGCCTACATCCATGGCGACGTGGACGTTGCCTCCCATGCGCTGACCGAACTGGAATACCTGGGCAACCAGCGCAAGCTGCCGCGCGTGGTGGCCGCGGCCAAGCTGGAGCGCGCGCGCCTGCTGATGCTGCAGGGGCACGCCTCGGCGGCCCACGACGAACTGGTGCGGGCGGACGACCCGACCCTGTGGGCGCGCGAGCAGCAACAGCGCCTGCTCGCGCACGACATCGAATACATGGCACTGGCGCGGCTGCGCTGGCACGTCGCCCACGGCGATGCGGCGACCAGCCTGCCCTTGCTCGATGCGCAGATCGAGACCGCCAGCCGGGCCGACCGGCAGCGCCGCCTGCTGGTGCTGCGCCTGCTGCGCGCGCTGGCCCTGCAGCGCTCCGGCGACACGCCGGCGGCGGTGGCGCAGGTCGGGGTGGCCCTGCAGTTCGCCAGCCAGGAGGGGTTCATGCGGCTGGTGCTGGACGAAGGGCCGGCCGTGGGCGTCCTGGTGCAACGCTACCAGGCCCTGCACGACAGCGGCCAGTCGCGCGACCCGCTCCTGGGGGACTACCTGCAGCGGCTGCTGCAGGCTTTCGGCCCCCTGCCGGCCGAGACCGAACTGCCCGGAGACCTGCCCGGCGGCGTGCTGGAACCGCTCACGCGCAAGGAACTGCGTGTGCTGCAGTTGCTGGTGGAGGGCTACTCCAACAACGCCATGGCCGAGAAGCTCTATGTCTCGGACAGCACGGTGCGCACCCACCTGCGCAACATCAACATGAAGCTCGGCGCCCACAGCCGCACGCAGGCGGTGGCCATCGCCCGCCGCCTCGGCCTGCTGAACTGAGGGCGGCGCTCAGGCGCTGCGCCGCTCGCGGTCGGCAGCGTTGCGGCGCTGGATGTTCTGGCGCGCGCGCTGCCAGTCGGCATCGGTCCACGCCGCCAGACTGGCGAAATTGCCCCCGGTGGCCTGGAACTGCGCACCGTCGATGGCGATGGTCTGGCCGTTGATGTACTCGGCGCCCGGCCCCATGAGGAACACGGCGAGGTTGGCCAGTTCGGGCATGCGGCCGTTGCGCCCCATGGGGTTGCCCTCGACCTGGTGCTCACCGCCCTGGGGGTTCAGCCGTGCGCTCATGCCCTCGGTCGGGAACAGGCCCGGTGCGATGGCGTTGAAGCGGATGCCTCGACCGCTCCACTCGACCGCCAGCGACTGGGTCATGGCGTGCAGACCGGCCTTGGACATGGCCGATGGCACCGTGAAGGGTGAGCCGTTCCAGACCCAGGTGGTCAGGATGGAGATCACCGAGGCCTTGCGCCCCTCGGCCAGCCAGCGCTTGCCGCATTCCAGCGTCATGTAGAAGCTGCCGCGGAACACGATGTTGGCGATGGCGTCGAAGGCGCGCGGCGAGAGGTCTTCGGTGCGGCTGACAAAGTTGCCGGCGGCGTTGTTGATCAGGCCGGTGAGGGCACCGCCATCGGCCCAGATGGTGTCGAGCAGGCCGAGGATGCTGGCGTCGTCGCGGATGTCGCAGACCAGCGGCACGACGCGCCCGCCATGCGCGGCCATGAGTTCCTGCGCGGTCTGTTCGACCACCGGGCCGCGCCGGCCACAGATGTAGACCGTGGCGCCGAGCATGAGCAGGGCTTCGCTCATGACCCGGCCCAGACCGGTGCCGCCACCGGTGACCAGGATGCGTTCGCCATTCAGGAGGCCGGGTTTGTAGATCAGGTCATCAAGGGTCATGGTGTTGTCTTCGTTGTGGTCATCAGACGTTGCGGTACCGGGGCTCCCGCTTTTCAAGGAACGCGGCCATGCCTTCGTGGAAATCGCCGCTCTGGGTGCACAGCACCTGCTGGCGGTCTTCCATGGCGATCACGGCCTCCAGCCCGCCCGCGTCGATGGCATGGCCCAGGCCTTCCTTGGTCAGGCGCAGACCCAGCGGGGTGCAGCGCAGCATGTCGTCGGCCAGCGCCTGCGCCTCGGCCTGCATCGCGTCCAGCGCGCCCACCTGGCTGAACAGGCCCAGGGCGAGCGCGCGTTGCGCGGTCATGAAGCGGCCCGTCAGCAGATATTCGGCGGCCACCGAACTGCCCACCATGCGAGGCAGAAAATAGCTCACACCCATGTCGCAACCGGTGAGGCCGATGCGGATGAACGAGGCGTTCATGCGCGCGTCGGGCGTGGCCAGCCGCACGTCGCACGCCAGCGCCAGGGCAAAGCCCCCACCGCTGGCCGCGCCCTGGATCACGCCGATCACCGGCTGCGGACAGCGGCGCATGGCGATCATGATGTCGCGGATGCTGTGCTGCACGGCCATCATGGCTTCGGCGCCCAGGGCATCGCCAGGGGCCTGCTCCTTGAGGTCGAGCCCGGCGCAGAACTGCGCACCCGCCGCTTGCAGGATCACCACGCGCAGATCGAGGCGGCGCTGCAGGCCCTGGAAGTGGTCGCGCAGCGCCGTGGCCAGCGCGGGGTTGAACGCGTTGAGGCGCTGGGGCCGGTTGAGCGTGACGCGGGCGATGCCGCCCGCCTCCTCGATCTGAAGCACGTCGCCATCAGGCATGCTGGTCTCCTGGGTAATGGGCCCGTTCAAAGCGCACGGGCGATCACTTCCTTCATGATTTCGCTGGTGCCGCCGTAGATGCGCTGGATGCGTGCGTCGGTATACAGCCGCGCCACCAGGTACTCGTTCATGTAGCCATAGCCGCCAAACAGTTGCACGCAGGCATCGACCACCCGCCCCTGCGCTTCCGAGCCCCAGAGCTTGGCCATGGAGGCGGTTGCGGTGTCGAGCCGGCCTGCCACCAGGTCTTCGACACAACGGTCGATGAAGGCGCGGCCCACGCGGATCTCGGTCGCGATCTCGGCCAGCTTGAAGCGGGTGTTCTGGAAATTGGCCACGGCCTGACCAAAGGCCTGGCGATCGCGCACATAGGCCAGCGTGGCCTCGTAGGCGCCTTCCATGGCCGCCAGCGCGGTCACGCCGATGATCAGGCGCTCGTAGGGCAGATCGGCCATGAGCTGGAAGAAGCCCTGGCCTTCGCGGCCGCCCAGCAACTGGTCCGCAGGCACCTGCACGTCATCGAAGAACAGCTCGGAGGTGTCCTGCGCCTTGAGGCCCATCTTGTCGAGCACCCGCCCCACGCGGTAGCCGGGGCAGTCGGCCGTCTCGACGATGAAGATCGACGTGCCCCGCGCGCCCAGGGTGGGATCGGTCTTGGCGACCACCAGCACCAGACCGGCCAGATAGCCGTTGGAGATGAAGGTCTTGGAGCCGTTGATGCGGTAGCCATCGCCCGAGCGTTCGGCGCGGGTTCGGATGCCCTGCAGGTCGGAGCCGGCACCCGGCTCGGTCATGGCGATGGCGCCGACACACTCACCACTCACCAGCCGCGGCAGGTAGCGGCGGCGCTGTTCGTCGGTGCCGTGGTTGAGCAGGTAGTGCGCCACGATGGTGTGCACCGACGCGTTCATGCCGTTGAGACTGCGGCGCGCCATTTCTTCGTAGAACACCGCTTCATGGCGGAAATCACCGCCGGCACCGCCCCACTGTTCGGGCAGGTCGGTGCAGAGCAAGCCGGTTTCGCCGGCCTTGCGCCACAGCTCATGCCCCACGTGGCCACGCTGGCGCGCCGCCTCGTCGCCGGGCAGCATTTCGTTTTCGATGAAGCGCACCACGGTGTCGCGGTACTGGTCGAGATCGGGGTCGCTCCAGGAGCGTGCAAAGTTCAGAGCCATGGAAGGGTTCGGCGCAGATGGGCGGATCAGGCCACGGGATGGGTGGCAGGAACGGTCGCGGATTCCGCGCCCGCCCCCGCCTGCCAGCGGCGGCGTACCGCGTCGATCGTGGCGATCACGCTGCTGCGGGGCACGGCCGCGGGCGTGCGCTGGAAACGGGGGGCGGGTGCGGGCTGGACCACGCCGTCGAGTTCGACGAAGGTCTGGCGCGCGCGGTTGTGCGGGTGCGTCGGCGCCTCGTCCCAGTCCAGCACGGGCGCGAAACAGGCGTCACAGCCTTCCAGCAACGCGCACCAGGCATCGCGCGTGCGGGTGCGAAACACCTCGGCCAGACGCAGCTTGAGCAGCGGCCAGCTGCTCGGGTCCATCTGCGGGTCGAATGCCGGATCGTCGGCAATGCAGCAGCGCTCGCGCAGCAGGGCATAGAACTGGGGTTCGATGGCGCCCACCGCCACGTAGCGCCCATCGGCGCAGGCATAGGTGTCGTAGAAAAAGGCGCCGCCGTCGAGCAGGTTTTCACCCCGCTGGTTGCTCCACTGGCCCGCCGCCTTCATGCCGTACATCATGGCCGACATCAGGGCCGCGCCATCGGTCATGGCGGCGTCCACCACCTGCCCCTGTCCCGACCGGGCGGTCTCATGGAGCGCGCTGAGAATGCCGACCGCCAGCAGCATCGCCCCGCCACCGAAATCGCCCACATAGTTCAGGGGCGGCAGCGGGGAATCACCGGACCGGCCCACGGCATGCAGGGCGCCCGAGATGGCGATGTAGTTGATGTCGTGGCCGGCCGCGTGCGACAGCGGGCCGTGTTGCCCCCAGCCGGTCATGCGACCGTAGACCAGCCTCGGCTGGCGCGCCATGCAGACCGATGGCCCCAAGCCCAGGCGTTCCATGACGCCGGGGCGAAAGCCCTCGATCAGCACATCGGCCTGCGCCACCAGGGCCAGCACCTCGTCCACCGCGTCCGGGCGGCGCAGATCCAGCGCCAGGACCGTGCGGCCGCGGGCCAGCACGTCGTTCGGATCCAGCGGCGTTCCGGGGCGCACGATGCGCACCACGTCGGCCCCCAGGTCGGACAGCACCATGGCGCAGAAAGGCCCCGGGCCGATGCCCGCCATTTCGATCACCTTCAATCCCGCCAAGGGTCCCGCCATCTGCCTGCTCCTGCTTCCCGCACCCAGCGGCGGGACAGACAGATGGTGGCGCGCACCCGCGTGGCTGGCATCGTCCAATCCGACGAAATCCGGACGGCTGACGACGGCCCTGCCGGAGGTGGCCACCTCGGCGCGGTGGCCCCGGGGGAATCAGCGCCCGGTGAAGACCGGTTTTCGCTTCTCGACAAAGGCCTTGGCGGCCTCGGCGAAGTCCTGGGTCATCAGCCCGAGGACCTGGGTGTGGTTTTCCAGCTCGATGGCGGCGTCGAGGCTGCCTGCATCGAGGTTGCTCCACATCAGGCGCTTGGTGTGGGCCGTGGCGTAGGGGCTGTTGGCCAGCACCGCTTGCGCGCAGGTGATGACACGGGCGTGCAGGTCGTCTGGCGCCACCACGTCGGCCACCAGACCAATCTGCAGCGCCTCACCGGCCGACACCGGGCGCCCGGTGAGCATCAGCTCAAACGCCCGCGAAGCGCCGATCAGCCGGGGCAGGTGGTAGCTGATGCCGCACTCGCCGGCGGTGATGCCGATGCGCACGGCGCCCACGTGAAACGCGGCCTGGGTCGAGGCGATGCGGATGTCGGCCGCCAGCGTGAGCGCCATGCCGGCGCCGACCGCCACGCCCTGCACGGCGGCGATCACCGTGGCGTCGGTGGCGCGCAGCCGCTGGATCAGGCCCGCAAAACACAGCTGCAACTCGTAGCCACTGCCGACGTCGAGGCGCGAGCTGCCGTCGTCGTCCAGCACCGATTTGAGATCCAGGCCGGCGCAGAATCCCGGGCCTTCGGCCGCCAGCACGATGACCCGCACGCTGCGGTCACCCAGCACCTCGTCCAGCACCCGGTGGAAATGCTGCAGCGCCGGCACGTCCATCGCATTGAGCCGGCCCGGCCGGTTCAGGCGCAGCACACACAGCCCGGCCTGTGGCCGCTCGACCCGAACGGGTTCGTCAACGCCGTTCATGCGCGGGCCTCCTGCGCCGCCTGGGCGCGCTCGACCTCGGCCAGCAGGCGTTCGCGCAGTTCGCGCTTGAGCAGCTTGCCGTTGGCGTTGCGGGGCAAGGGATCGGCACACAGGGTGTAGCTCTCGGGCACCTTGTAGTCGGACAGGCGTTCGGCGCAGAACGCGCGCAAGGCCGCCGCGTCCAGCGAACGGCCTTCGCGCGCCGAGACGAACACATGCACCCGCTCGCCCAGCACCGGACAGGACTTCGCCACCACGGCCGCCTCCATCACGTCGGGGTGCTGGCACAGGGTGTTTTCCACCTCGACGCTGAAGATCTTGTAACCACCGCGGTTGAGCATGTCCTTGCGGCGATCGAGCACGCGCACGAACCCCTCGGCGTCCACGCTGCCGATGTCGCCGCTGCGCCAGAAGCCACCCAGGAAGTTCTCGGCGGTCGCAGCCGGGTTGTCCCAATAACCCTTGACCACCATCGGCCCCTTGAGCCAGAGTTCCCCCACCTCGCCACGCGGCAGTTCGACGCCCTGCTCGTCCATCACCGCGACCTCGGCACACGGCAGCGGCAGGCCCACGCTGTCGAGATGGTCGCGGGTGAGCTGGGGCGGCATGATGGTCGCCGGCGATGCGGTTTCGGTGGCGCCATAGCAGTTCGACAGGCGCAGCGCCGGCAGCAGCCGCGCCAGCCTGTCGATGGCAGCCGGCGGCATGGGCGCACCGCCGTAGCCCCCCACCTGCCAGGCGGACAGGTCGTGCGACGCGAAGTCGTCCTGCAGCAGGCAGAGGTTGTACATCGCCGGCACCATGATCGTGAACCCCATGCGCTCGCTCGCAGCGAAACGCAGGAAGTCCGCCGCCTTGAAGGCCGGCTGGATGAGCAGGGTGCCCCCCAGGCCCAGCGTGACCATCATCAGGCCGACCAGCCCCGTGACATGGCTCAGCGGCACCACCACCGCGCCGCGCACGCCGGTCGGCAGCGACAGCGCCTGGGCGTAGTGAAGCACCGAGTGCACGATGTTCAGGTGCGTGAGCATCGCGCCCTTGGGAAATCCCGTGGTGCCCGAGGTGTACATGATGATCGCGACGCCGTCTTCCTCCACGGGCACGCATGCCGACAGCGGCTCGTGCGACAGCAGCAGCCGTTCGAACGACTGCGCCTCGTCCGCCGGTGCGCCGACCAGCACCCGGTGCTTCAACGCCGGCGTGTCGGCCGGTGCCGGCCAGCGGTCGCGCAACGCCGCCTCCGAAATCAGCACCGAGGCGCCGCAATGCGCAAGGATATAGGCCAGGCCCGGAGTCTGGTCACGGATGCTCAGCGGCACCAGCACCGCACCGGCGGCCTGCACCGCCAGCGCCGACACCACGAACTCCACGTCATTGCCCAGCAGCAAGGCCACCCGGTCGCCGGGCGACACGCCCAGGGCGATCAGGCCCGCGGCCGCCCGCATCACCTGCGTTTCCAGCTCGGCCCAGTCGAGGCGCCGCCCACCGCAGACCACGGCCTCGGCCTGCAGCTGCAGGCGCGCCGCCGCGCGCCACATCTGGTTCACATCGCCCGGGCGCTGCGCAAAACAGCGCACGACGCGGTCGTGAAAATGGGTTTCCAGTCGTGTCTTCATGGATGCCGCTCCCTCATTGCGCACAGACCACCGGCCGCCCGGTGCGCGTGTCTTCGCCGCAAGCCGCCAGGGCCTGCGCCAGGCTGGCGCGGCATTCGGCGACCATGCGCTGCAACAGGTCGGCACAGCTCGGTATGTCGTCGATCAGGCCCACCACCTGACCGGCCCAGACCAGACCGGCATCCACTTCGCCGCTGCTCAGCGCCTGGCGCCCCCGGGCGCCCGCCACCAGCGGCTGGATGTCGCTGAACTCGCAGCCGCCGGGTCGCCGTTCGGTGGCCACCACCTCGTCCGACACCGCGTTCTTCAACACGCGGCCTGTGTTGTGCAGGGTGCGGAAGATCAGCTGGGTGTCGCGTTCGCTGGCACCGACCAGCGCCTGCTTGATCCGCTCGTGGATCGGTGCCTCCTGCGTGGCGCAGAAGCGCGTACCCATGTTGACGCCCTCGGCGCCCAGGGCCATGGCCGCGGCCATGCCACGGCCGTCGGCGATGCCGCCCGACGCCACCACCGGAATTCGCAAGGCGCGCGTGGCCAGCGGGATCAGCACCAGCCCCGCCACATCGTCCTCGCCCGGATGGCCGGCACACTCGAAGCCGTCGATGCTCACCGCATCCACGCCATTGCGCTCCGCCGACAGCGCGTGGCGCACGCTGGTGCATTTGTGCACGATGCGCACCCCATGGCGCTTGAGCTTCTCGATGAACGCCTTCGGGCTGTTGCCCGCCGTCTCGACCACCTTCACGCCGCGTTCGATCACCACGTCCAGGTACTCGGCGTACGGCGGCGGCTTGACCGACGGCAGGATGGTCAGGTTGACGCCGAACGGCTGGTCGGTCATGCCGCGGCAGCGGTCGATCTCGCGCGCCAGCGCCTGCGGGTCGGGCTGGGTCAGCGCCGTGAGCACGCCCAGGCCGCCCGCGTTGGACACGGCGGAAGCCAGCTCGGCCGTGCCGACCCACTGCATACCGCCCTGGATGATGGGGTAACGGATGCCCAGCAGTTCGGTGATTCGGGTTTTCATGGCTTCAGTTCTCCAGGTTCACAAGACGGCGCTGTTCAGTGGCCGTTGAAAGTCGGTGCGCGTTTGTCCAGGAAGGCGCCCACGCCCTCCGCGAAATCGGCCGTGCGGGCGCAGGACAGGAAAGCCGCTGCCTCGGCGTCGAGCTGGGTCCCGAGATCGTTGTGCGTGGCGGCGCGCAGCAGGCGCTTGAGCTGGCCCAGCGCCTGCGTCGGCCCTTGAGCCAGCCGCTGCACCAGGCGCTCGCCCTCGGCCTGCAGGTCCGCAGCGGGCACCACCCGGTTCACCAGCCCCAGGCGCAGGGCCTCGGGCGCGTCGATCACGTCGGCCAGCAGGGCCAGTTCCATCGCCTTGCGCAGGCCCAGCAGTTGCACCAGGCCCCAGGAGGTCGAGCAGTCGCTGCTGGCGCCGATCAGGGGATAGGCGATGCCGAAGCGGGTGCCTTCGGCGGCGATCACGAGGTCGCAGCCCAGCATCAGGCCCAGACCGCCGCCGAACACCGCGCCCTGCACGCTCGCCACCACCGGTGCCCGCAGGTCTGCCAGCAGACGCAGGCCGCCGTGCATGCCCGCGATCAGCGCCTGGGCCACCGGCACCGGATCGCTGCGCATGGCGGCCAGATCGCCGCCGGCCATGAAGGCCTTGCCTTCGGCGGTGATGTGCACGGCCCGCACCAGCGGGTCGGCCGCCACGGCCTCACAGGCTGCCAGGAAGCCCCTGGCCATGGGTTCATCGATGGCGTTGAGCGCCGTCGGGCGGTTGAAATGCAGCCGTGCCACCGCGCCTTCGCGCCAGTACAGCAGGCTCGCTTCGCCGCGGGTGTCCTTGTCCGGATACGCCATTGCGCTCTCCTCAAGCCAGGTTGTAGTACGCCGCCGTCGACCCCAGGCTCTCGCGCGCACGGCCCAGCTCATGGCGTGCGATGGCGCGCAGGTGCACCTCGTCCGGCCCGTCGAAGAAGCGCATCGCCCGGCCCCAGGTCCACAGGAAGGACAGCGGTGTGTCGGGCGTGATGCCCATGGCACCGAACACCTGCATGGCGCGGTCGAGCACGCGGGTCTGCAGCAGCGCCGCGACCAGCTTGATGGCCGACACGTCGATGCGCGCGGCCTTGTTGCCGTGCGTGTCCATCAGCCAGGCCGCGCGCAACACCAGCAGCCGCGCCTGATCGATCTCGACCCGCGAATGCGCGATCCAGTCCTGCACGTTGGCGTAGTCACTCAGGTGTTTGCCAAAGGCCTTGCGGGTCAGCGCGCGTTCGCACATCAGTTCCATCGCCAGTTCGCACTGGCCGATCGAACGCATGCAGTGGTGCACCCGCCCCGGCCCCAGCCGGGCCTGCGCCAGCGCGAAGCCGGCGCCCTCCTCGCCCAGCCGGTGGGACACCGGCACGCGCACGTTGTTGAAGGTCACTTCGCAATGCCCTTCCGGCGTGTGGTGGTGCATGATGGCCACGTTGCGCACGATCTCGAAGCCCGGCGTGCCGATGGGCACGATCACCATCGAGTGCCGCTGGTGGGCCGGTGCGTCGGGGCTCTCGTCCGACACCCCCATGACGATCGTGAATCGGCACAGCGGGTGCAGGGCGCCGGTGCTGAACCACTTGCGGCCGTTGATCACGTACTCGTCGCCTTCGCGCCGGATCGTGGTCTGGATGTTGGTGGCGTCCGAAGAAGCCACGTCGGGCTCGGTCATCGAGAAGCAGGAACGGATCTCGCCCGACAGCAGGGGATCGAGCCAGCGCTCACGCTGATCGGGCGTGGCGCACAGGTGCAGCATCTCCATGTTGCCGGTGTCGGGCGCGTTGCAATTGAACACCTCCGAGGCCCAGGGAATGCGGCCCATGATCTCGGCCAGCGGCGCGTATGCCATGTTGGACAGGCGCGTGCCCGGTTCGTCGTCGCGCAGGCCGGGCAGGAACAGGTTCCACAGGCCTGCCTCTTTCGCGAGCGCCTTCAGCGGCTCGACCACCGCCGAGGGATAGACCCCGCTGTCGGCCAGGCGTTGCCATTCGCGGTTCTGGGGCAGCACATGGCGGTCCATGAACTGGCGCAGGGTGCGCTGCATCTGCAGGTTGTCTTCGGAATACTGAAAGTCCAAGGGGAGGCTCCGGTTCAAAAATGGGGAACGGGGGTGTCGATCGCTTCGAGGCCGCGTTGGGCCATGGCCAGGCTGAGTGCGCCCACGGCTGCGGCGTCATCGGCCACGGCATTGCCGCGATGGGCGCGCGCGGCAATGCCTTCGAAAATGACCGCCCAACGCATGAACGCAAACGCCCAGTGGAACGGCTCGGCCTGCCCGTCGTGCCCCACCGTGCGGTAGTAGTGCGCCAGGTAGTCGTGTTCATCCGGGATGCCCAGGCTCGCCAGGTCCAGGCCACGGATGCCACCGAATTCGCTGGGCAGGGTGCGCCAGGCCACGGTGTTGAACGCCACGTCGGCCAGGGGGTGGCCGAGGGTGGAGAGTTCCCAGTCGAGCACCGCCACCACGCGCGGTTCCGTCGGGTGGAACATCAGGTTGTTGAGCTTGAAATCACCGTGGGTGAGCGTGGTGCGGTCGTCGTCCGGCAGGTGGTCGGCGAGCCAGACCAGCAGCGCATCGATGGCCGGGTTTTCGCGGGTTTTCGACAACGCCCACTGCTGCGTCCAGCGGCGCAACTGGCGCTGGAAGAACTGCCCCGGCTTGCCAAAGCCTTCCAGGCCGGCGGCCCGCCAGTCGATCCGGTGCAGTTGCGCCAGGGTCTCGGCCATCGCCAGGTAGATCGCCCGCCGCCCGTCCGGCGCCATGTCCGGCAAGGCGTTGTCAGCGAACACGCGCCCCTCGACCCGCTCCATCAGGTAGAACGGGGTGCCGATCACGTCGGACTCGGGGTGGTAGAGCACTGTCGGCGGCACCGGCAAGGCGGTGTCGGCCAGCGCCCGCATGACCCGGTATTCGCGGTCCACCGCATGGGCCGAAGGCAGCACATCGCCGTCGGGCTTCTTGCGCAGCACCATGCGGCGGTTGTCGAAATCGACGAAGTAGGTCGGATTCGACTGGCCGCCACCGATCTTCTGCAGGCGCATGGCACCGCTCAGGGCGGGCAACTGCTGGCGCAGAAAGGCTTCCAGCGGGGACGAAAATTCAGGAGAAGAAACAGCCATACCGCTTGAAGGTCAGAACGCCGCAGAGACGTTGTCGTTGCCGGATGCCGGGGGTGGGTGGCCCTCGCCCCGCAGGTCCTTCCAGACCAGGCGCAGCATCTCCAGCATCATCAGAAAGAAAGCCAGCGGCATCATCACCAGCACCGGCCACATGGGCCAGAAATCGGCGCCGACCTGCATGGTGCGGTCCTCGACGATGCTCTGCCAGGTGAAGCGCAGCACATACCACATCACCACCGCATAGATGGCCAGTTCCACCACACCGACCAGCACCTGGACCGCCCGGCGCACCCGCGCAGGCATGGCATTGACCAGCATGTCGAAGCGCGGAAAGGTGGCCTCGCGGTGCGCCATCGGCGCCGCCCAGAACACGATCAGCGGGAAGGCCACGCGTTCGATCAGGTTGTAGGCGCCGGGCAGGATGTCGTGGTGCAGCACGTAGCGCCCCACCACGCTGATCACGGTAATGACGATCATCGCCAGCAGGCACAGGCCGGCACCGATCGAGGCCATGCCCCCTTCGAGGCGCCCCAGGAATGTCCAGAACTTCATGGCGTCGTGCTCCTCATTGGATGTGGCTGGGCAGCCAGGTGACCAGGCCCGGGAAAAGCATCATGGCGGCGGTCACGATCACCCCGGCCGCGACCGCAAACAGGGTCGCTGGCCGGAACACCTCGGACACCGGAAAGCGCGTAGCGCTGGAGGCGGCGTAGACCGACAGCCCCACCGGCGGTGTGAGCAGGCCGAGCGAAATCATGAAAGAGGCCATCACGCCGAACCACAACAGGTCGATCTGCGCGGCCTGCAGCAAGGGCAGCAGCATCGGCACCAGCAGCACGATCACGGCCGCCGATTCGAGGATCATCCCGGCCAGGAAGAAGAGCCCCATCATCATGGCGATCAGCAGCATCGGCTGGTCCAGTATGGGATCGAGCAACGCCACCAGTTCGCGCGGCAGCCGCGAGAACGCCAGGAAGCGCGCCATGATCTGGGCGCCGATCACCAGCATCATCAGCATGGCGGTGACCTTGACCGAATCGCCCATGGAAAGGGCGATGTCCTTCAACGTCACCCGGCGCATCGCCACCATGCCGATCAGCGCCGTGAAGGCCCCGATCGCGCCCGCTTCGGCCACCGTGATGATGCCGCCGTAGATGCCGCCGAACACCACCGTCATCAGCACCACGACAAAGACGAAGGCATGCACGCTGCGGCGGAACAGCGCCGGATCCGGCTGTTCCTCGATCTGCACGCCGTCGACCGCGCCGGGCTTGACCTCGGCCAGGAAGCGGATGCAGACGATGTAGACCGCCATGCAGACCAGCCCCGGACCGATCAGGCCGATGAACAGGTGACCGATGGGCACCATGGTGATGGAGCCGTAAATGATCACGATCAGGCTGGGCGGAATCACCGCGGAGAGCGAGCCCGACACCGCCGCCAGGCCGATCGCGAAACGGCGCGAATACCCCACGCGCTCCAGTTCGGGGCCTGCCAGCGTGGCCAGCGCCGCGGCGCTGGCCGAACCCGAGCCGCACACCGCGCCCAGCAAACCGCCGGTGAGGATGGTGGCCACACCGAGCGGAAAGCGCTTGTAGCCCGACAGCCGGTGGGCCACGCGGAACAGGTCCACGATCACGCCACCGCGCAGCAGCAACTGCGCCATCACCAGGTACAGCGGGATGATGGACAGCGAATAGATCGAGGCCGTGTAGAAGATGTCCGGGCCGATGATGCCGTCGAAGACGCGCGGCCCGATCCACAGCGACACGCCCACCACACCCGCACCCAGCAGCACGGTGGACACGTTCTGACCCAGCAGCAGAAAGACCGTGAACCAGGCGCCGACGGCCCACAGGATCAGGGATTGAGACATGATTTCTCCATGGTGCGAAAGAAGGAAGCGCAGCGCCTGCGCTGATCGGTGCTCCGGCAACGCGAACCGGCCTGGCCGGGTTGCGCTGCCGCGCCACCGGGAAAGGGGCGCGGCCACCGGCCGCCCCCTTCGCTGCGGCAGGTCGCCTTATTTCGCGAGGTATTCCGCCACGCCGTCCGGCACCTTGCCGCCTTCGGCCTGCACCAGCGATGCCCACAGCTTGGCGGTGGCCTTGCCCGGCTGCCCCTTCTTCTCGGTCTGCTCGATCCACTGGATCCAGGTGTTGGCCGAGGCCTTGGCGATGAAGGTCTGCATGTCGGCCGACAGGCTGGTGATGGGCACGAACTTGCTGCCCTTCTTTTCGGCCGCTTCACGCACCTCGACGTCCTGCCGGTCGATGCCTTCGGCGTTCTTCAGCGCCGTCTCGCGGGCGATGCGGTCCCAGGTCTGGCGCTGGTCGGCCGGCAGTTTGTTCCACTGGTCTTCCGTGGTGGCCAGATAGCTCTCCCAGTGACCGATGGACACACCGGTCACCGTGTACTTGATCAGGTCCTGGAAGGAGTACGACTTCCAGTCGGCCACCGACAGCACCAGGCCATTGACGGTGCCGCGCGACAACGCCTCGTAGGCCTGCGAGGCCGGCATGGTGACCGGCGTGGCGCCGAGCTGCTGCAGCACGATGGTGTGCATCGCCGAACCGGCGCGCAGCGGCAAGCCCTTGAGCTCGGCCGGCGACTGCAGGACTTTGCCGGTGGTGGAGATGACGTAGGGAGCGGTGGCACCCAGCGGCCAGACGCGGATGCCCTTGTCAGCGATCTCGTACTGGTAGAACGACTTGTCGCCCTTGATCTTGACCGGTGAGTCCAGCAGCTTCTGGAAGGCCTTCGTGACCGACACGGCGGAGGTGTTGTAGGTCGGCAGTTGGGTCACGTCCGACAGCGCGAAGCGGCCTTCGTGGTACGGCGCGAGCAGCGGTGCAGCCACGTCGATGGTGCCGCCCTTGAGTGCATCCAGCTCGCGGCCCACGGCCACCAGTTCGCCCGCATAGAAGCGCTTGAACCGGATCGGCGTGGCGGCCTCGACGGCGTTGGCAAACGGCTCCATGTACTGCCCGACCCAGAAGTGGACCTTGGGCAGGCCGGCCGAAATCGTCAGATCGGCGGCGGCGGCCGAACCGGCCATGGCGGCGCCGGCGGCGGCCAGGACGAGGGAGGATAGGCGCGGCTTGCGCAGGCTGCGGTTGAACATGCTTGTCTCCTGTTGTGAGGGTCTTTTTCGTCGCCGGACCACCGGATGCGACACCCGGCCCCCAACGCGACGCCATGTTCCCGCACCCCCTCGCCAACCGCCCCCCCCCGCAACGGGTGGCTAGGGTATTCCCCGGTGGTGGGGAAAGCCCTCAGCCCTGCCCCACCAGGCCCAGATCACGTGCCCGCGCCACCGCGTCATCGCGCCCGGTCACGCCCAGCTTGCCGTAGACATTCTTCAGGTGCCACTTCACCGTTTCGGGCGACACGCCCAGCGCCTGCGCGATGCGCTTGTTCGACATGGCGTTGGCCAGGGCACGCAGGATTTCGTGTTCACGCTCGCTCAGGGATTCCTTCAGCGGTGCCAGCGACGGCGGCGCTTCGGGCCTGAACAGCGCCGCCTGGGCCTGCAAGCGCTCCACGTAGAACACCAGCACCGGGTCGGCATCGGGCGTCTCCTGCGCCCACCGCAAGGCCAGCGCCAGCCATTCCGCCCCCAGGTCCAGCAGGCTGCGCACCATGCCCTGGCGCTGGGCGTCCCGCAGCACCGAGGCCATCTGGTTCATCGCCAGTTCGTGCTGCCCCAGGCGCGCCCAGAGCAAGGCCCGCAGACCGTGCACGCTGGCCCGGTCGCGCCGCAGCCAGGCGGCATCGTCCGGCCCGCACACCGGCTCCAGCGCTGCCAGAGCCCCCCGGTCATCGTGTTCGGCCACCGCCACCAGCGCGGTGCCGTAAGCGGCCAGACCCACTGCGCGGCGGCTCGCGGGCGCCGCGTTTCCGGCATGGCGGCGCGCGAGCGCCTGCAAGGCATGCAGCGTCTGCCACGCCGTGGCCATCTGCCCCATGTGCAAGTCGGTGCGCAGCCGCTCGATCAGGGCAAACCCCAGCGCGCGATCCAGGCCCCGGCGCTGCGCCAGTTCCTCCAGCCGGTCCAGCCCTTCCAGCGCCTCCAGCGGGTTGCCTTCCAGGCGGCGCAGGCGGCAGCGAACGACGGCGGCCGTGATCAGCGCATCGGGCAGGGTCACTCGCTCGATGGCATCAAAGCGCGGCTCCAGCAACGGGTGCAGGCCATCGATGTCGTTCACTTCGTAGAGCACCGCGCTGAGGAAGCCGGCCGCGTTGCAGGCGGCTTCGCAGTACGGCCCGAGTGCCCGCTCGGCATCGGCCAGCGCGTCGCGCAAGGCCGGTTCGGCCTGCCGCATGTCGCAGCTGTGCATCAGGGCAAATCCGCGCAGTGCCTGACTCATCAGCGCGCCGAACGGGGAATCCAGCAAGGGCGAACCGTCTTCCCGGCTGGGGACCGCTCCCTGCATGACCTTGCGCGCCTGTTCGAAGTCGCCCTCGTGCGTGAACAGCCAGCTCAGGAGGTTGCGCCGGCCACCGATCAGCACCGCGTCGCTGCCCTGGCGCATGGCCTGCATTGCCGGCAGCAGCGCCTGGGCCGTGGGGATGTCGTCTTCCTGCAGCGCGAGCGAAAAGGCCAGCAGCGACCAGTGCGCCCGCGCCTCCGGATCGTTCCCGCGCATCCGGTCCTTCAACGCGGCGAGGCTGTCGTGGCAAGCCGCAAACTGTCGATAACACAGTTGGGACCAGCCCAGCCAGAGCAGCAGGGAGCCGCGCTCGCGCAGGATGGCGCGGGGCAACTCGGAGACCGCGCGCACCAGCCGCTGCAGCTCGCCGTTGAGAAACAGCTCGCGTGCCCAGCGATCCAGCCAGTCGGCGGCCTGCACCAGGTCGCCACTGGCCACCCCGTGGTGCACGGCTTCCCGCAGGTGCTTGCGGCGGCCGAACCACTGGCTCAACACGGAATGGGTCTGGCGCCGCTGCGCATCGGGCATGCGCTCCAGGCGTTCCAGCAGCAGGTCGCGAAACAGCGGGTGGAAACGGAACCAGCCTTGGCGCTCCATGCCATCCATCGGCATGAGAAACAGGTGTTCGCGCCGCATGCGCTCCAGCAAGGCGGGCCCCTGTTCGTCTCCCAGCAGATCGCGCACCAGGGCCAGATTGAAACCGCGTGCCGCCGCGAGGCAGGTCATCGCATCCAGTTCGCGCAGGTCGAGCTGCGAGAGCACCTCGCGGTTGAAGTACGCGGTGAAGTCGTGCGGGTTCTGCACCGGCACGGCGCGCCCCAGGCGCTCGGGCTGGCGCTGGATGTCGAGCGCCACCAGTTGCAGACCCGCGATCCAGCCGTCGGTGATGTCGTGCAGGCGCCGTGCGTCGCGGTCCGGGCTGCCCATGTGACGGCTGTGCGCAAAGGCCCGCACCTCGTCCAGGGCGAAACGCAGGTCGGCAAAGCCCAGCTCCATCACGGCGTCCTTGTCGCGCAGGCGCGAAAGCGACAGCGGCGGCACGCTGCGCGAGACCAGGACGAGGTGGAAATGCGGCGGCGCAAAGTCCAGCCAAGTCTGCAACAGCGTGTGCGCGCGCGCGTCGGACACGTTCTGGTAGTCGTCGATCAGCAGCACCAGTGCGCGGCTGCGCCGCATCAGGCCCCGCAGCACGGCGATGGCGATCGGGTCGGGCGAGCGCAATTCGCCATCGCGGTTGTAGATGAAGTGCGCCTCGCGCGCGATCTCGGGGTCCACCCGGTCGAGCGCGGCAAACAGCGCATCGAGCATGGCCTGCGCGTCGTCGCCGGGCACCACGGTCATCCAGGCGAAATCGTGCCCGTAGGCCAGCGCCTGGGCACGCCATTGCAGCGCCAGCGTGGTTTTTCCCGAGCCGGCCGGCCCCAGGATCAGCACGCAGGGCTTGTGGCGGGCCTCGGACAGCCGGGCCAACAACTGGGTACGCTCGATGCTGCCCGGCTCCAGCCTGGGCAGCGTTGCGGGCGTCTCGACAGGGTTCATGCGGTACCGGTCTCCATAAGGCCGACATGGTGCCACGTCAGGCCGTCCGCCACGGTCACCGGCCCGACGGGCCCGACGGGCATTCGTCCGTTCCGACGATGCCTGCCGCCCGCCCTGACCGTAGCCTGCTGGGGAACCCCCAACCCACCACCCCAAGGAGACCCGCTTGAGCACCCACCGCACCATTCAACAACTGCACGACCTGCGCGGCCGCACCGCCCTCATCACCGGCGGCTCGCGCGGGCTGGGCCTGCAACTCGCACACGCCCTGGGAGAAGCCGGCGCCCGGCTGCTGATCAGCGCGCGCAAGCCCACCGAGCTGGAAGAAGCCGCCACCGAACTGCGCGCCGCCGGCCACCCTGTGAGCGTCTTTGCCGCCGATGGCCGGGACGATGCGCAGGTGCTGGCCCTGGTCGATCACGCGCTGGCCACCCTGGGCCAGGTTGACATCCTGGTCAACAACGCGGGCGCGACCTGGGGCGCAGCAGCCGAAGAGCACCCGATGGACGCCTGGGACAAGGTGATGGACCTGAACGCGCGCAGCGTCTTCCTGCTCACGCGCGAGATCGCCCGGCGCAGCATGCTGCCGCGCGGCCAGGGCCGGATCGTCAACATCGCGTCGGTGGCCGCCCTGGGCGGCACGGCCCATTCGATGCAGGCGGCGGCCTACCACGCCAGCAAGGGCGCGGTCGCCACACTCACGCGGGCACTGGCCTGCGAATGGGGGCCGCACGGCATCACGGTCAATGCCATCCTGCCCGGCGTGTTTCCGAGCAGGATGGCGCAGCACATGCTGCAACCCGCGACACTCGGGCCCATCGTCGCGCAGGTGCCCTTGCGCTGCATCGGCAACGACGAAGGGCTCAAGGGCGCGGTGCTGCTGCTCGCGAGCGATGCCGGTCAACACATCACGGGCGTGCTGCTGCCGGTCGACGGGGGCGCCTCGGCCGTGGTTGGCGCATAGGCACCCACTTCAGATGGTGGGCAAGGCGTGGCCGCGGTATTGCTCGCGCAGCTTCGTCTTGAGCAGCTTGCCGGTGGCGGTGTGCGGCAGGCTGTCGACAAACACCACGTCATCGGGCAACCACCACTTGGCGATGCGCGCCTCCAGATGCTTCATGATCGCATCGCGGTCCACGGTCGAGCCCGAGCGCCGCACCACGATCAGCAAGGGCCGCTCCTGCCATTTGGGGTGTGCCACACCGATCACCGCCGACTCGGCCACCTCGGGATGCGAGTTGGTCGTGTTCTCCAGATCGATCGACGAGATCCACTCACCGCCCGACTTGATCACGTCCTTGGCGCGGTCCACCAGTTGCAGGTAGCCGTCCGGATCGATGGTGGCCACGTCGCCGGTGGGGAAATAGCCTTCCTCGTCCAGCACCGCACCGCCTTCGCTGCGGAAGTACCCGCTGGCGATCCAGGGGCCGCGCACGTGCAGGTGCCCGAAAGCCACCCCGTCCCAGGGCAGGGTCTTGCCATCGGCATCGACGATCTTGAGGTCGACGCCCCAGACGCCGCGCCCCTGCTTGAGCTTGACCGGCATCAGCGCTTCCTTGTCCAGCCCCTGGTGCTTGGGCAGCAGCTTGCTGATCACGCCGATCGGGCTGGTCTCGGTCATGCCCCAGCCTTGCACGACCTCGGCCCCGAAGTCGTTTTCAAAACGTTCGAGCATGCCGCGCGCCACCGCCGCGCCGCCAATGCCCACGCGCTTGACGCCGAGCGAGCGGGTCGGTAGCTCGGGGTGCGCGTCCAGGTACTGGAACAGCATCATCCAGACCGTGGGAACACCTTGCGAGAAGGTCACTTTCTCGTCGCGCATCAGGTTGTAGACGCTCTCGCCGTCCAGGTGCGGGCCGGGCAGCACCAGCTTGGCGCCCACCATGGCGGCCGCGTACGGCGCGCCCCAGGCGTTGGCATGGAACATCGGCACGATCAGCAACAGCGTTTCGGCCGAACTGATGCCAAAGGTGTCGGGCGCCAGCTCCATCAGTGTGTGCAGCAGCGTCGAGCGGTGCGAATACAACACCCCTTTCGGGTTGCCGGTCGTGCCCGAGGTGTAGCAGAGCGACGAGGCGTTCTTCTCGTCGAATTCGGGCCAGGTGTATTCGGTGCTCTGCGCGGCGACCAGCTCTTCGAAGCACAGCAGGTTGGGCACATCGATGTCCGGCATGTGCGCCCTGTCGGTCATGGCGATGAAGGCCTTGACCGTCTTCAACCGGGGAGCAATTTGCTGCACCAGGGGAGCGAACGTGGTGTCGAAGAACAGCACCTGGTCTTCGGCGTGGTTGACGATGTAGTCGATCTGCTCTGGGAACAGGCGCGGGTTGACGGTGTGCAGCACCGCACCGCTGCCCGAGACACCGTAGTACAGCGCCAGGTGGCGGTAGGAGTTCCAGGCCAGCGTGCCAACCCGGTCGCCCTGCCGGATGCCCAGCGCCTGCAGGGCCTGCGCGATCTGGCGCGACAGGTCGCGCACACCGCGCCAGTGGGTGCGGTGCACCGTGCCTTCGGGCAATCGCGACACGATTTCAGTGTCCGGGTGGAAGGTGGCCGCGTGTTCGATCAGCGACGAAATCAGCAGCGGGCGGTCTTGCATCAGGCCATGCATGGCGGGGTCTCCAGGTTCTGGTTGTGGTTCTGTTGGTTCTGCACAGGGGCATCCGCCGGTAGATACCCCTCTAGCCCGCCATGGGCGCCCCCATGGCTTCGTAGCCCTTGCCATTGAACCGCTGCAGGATCTTTTTGTCGATGGGATAGAAGTCGTCGGCGCCGGTCTTGACCTCGATGCCGGGGTACAGCATCGGCGCCTTGAAGTCGAGGTTGGCCGCCTGTTTCATGACGTTGTCGCGGGTGAGCTCGTCGCCGCACTGGCGCAGCACCTGGGCCATGGTCGCCGCGACACCCCAGCCGATGGCGTTGAGCGAGTCGTCGGGGTTGCCGTCGGGGAAGTACTTCTTCATGCCCTCCAGGTATTCCGGCACGTCCTTGCTGCCGGCAGCCATCGGGTCCGACGGCGTGAGCAGGTAGGTCGACGAGATGACGCCCACGGCGTTCTCGAAACCGGCCGGCTTGAGCACCGAATTCATGGACTGCGACACGCTCACCAGATATTGCGTGGGCTTCCAGCCCAGCTCGGCCGCCTTGCGGATCGCCTGGGCCGCGAACTTGGGCGTGGTGATGCTCACGAAGACATCGCAGCCCGCCGATTTCAGACTCACCATCTGGCTATCGATGGTCGGATCGGACACCTCGTAGGTCTGGTGCTGCACGATCATGGCCTTGGCCTTGTCGCCCAGGCCGTCGTTCAGACCCTTGAAATAGTCCTTGCCGAAATCGTCGTTCTGCATCAGCACGCCGATCTTCGCATTGGGCTGGGTCTGCAGGATGTGCTTGGCATACAGCCGGCCTTCGGCCTGGTAGGTCGGCTGCCAGCCCATGGTCCAGGGAAAGGCCTTGGGGTCGCCGAAGCGGGTGGCACCGGTGTTGACGAACAACTGAGGCACCTTCTTGGCGTTGAGGTAGCGCTGCACCGCGATGTTCTGCGAGGTGCCGAGCGAGGCGAACATCAGCAGCACCTCGTCCTGCTCGACCAGCTTGCGCGTCTGCTCGACCGACTTGGCAGGGTTGTAGGCATCGTCCAGGGTCAGGAAGTTGATCTTGCGGCCGTTGACGCCACCCTTGGCATTGAGCGCGCCGAAATAAGCCGCCATGGACTTGCCGCACACCCCATAGGCTGACGCCGGTCCGGAATAGGGGTTGAGGTTGCCGATCTTGATTTCGGTGTCGGTCACGCCGCTGTCGTACTTCTTCTGCGCGAAGGCGGTCAGTGGCAGGCTGCTGGCCAGGGCCAGGCCCGCGCCGATCTGCAAGGTACGGCGGCGGCGCGTGTCGATGGGTGCGTTCATGTAGATCTCCTGTGGATGGAATTCGGCTATTGGAAAAGCGTGACGGTTGCCTGTGACCCGCCACGGCCCCCAAGCATCTGGTTCATCGTAGGAAGTCGCTGTGCGGCCGGCCTCGTCGGAACTGACGAAATTGCGGTCGTCGGTGCACGGCACCCCAACCCATCAGCGGCAGGGAAAGACCGGCTCGCGTTTGGCCAGAAAGGCACTGACCCCCTCGACAAAGCTTGGGCGGTCGATCAATTCACGCTGGCGCCCGGCCTCCACGGCCATCTGCTCCACCAGCGAGGCCTGACCGGCGCTGTCGTAGACCGCACGGATCTCCAGGGCCGCGTGCGCAGGCAGCCGGGCCAGACGCTGCGCCAGCGCCATGGCCTCGTCGGCCAGCGTGGCATCGTCCACGCAGGCCCAGACCAGGCCCCATTGCGCGGCCTGTTCACCCGACAGCCGATCACCCAGCAGCGTGAGGGCGGTAGCGCGCGCCCGTCCCAGAAAACGATCGAGGAACCAGGTGCAGCCCAGATCGGGCACGATGCCCAGGCGCGGCATGAACGGCAGGTAGAAATAGGCCGAACGGGCGGCCAACACCACATCGGCGGCCAGCGCCAAGCCCACGCCGGCACCCGCGCACGGCCCGTTGACCGCGCTGATCACCGGAAACGGCAGCTCGCGCAGGTCCTGAATCAGGCGGTTGGACAGCCGCTCCATGGTCTCCGCGGTCTGCGCGCCGAGGCTGGCACCGTCCGATGCCTGCATGCTGGAGAGATCGGCCCCCACGCAGAACGCCTTGCCGACGCCGGTGACCAGCAAGGCGCGCACGCCCTCCTCGCCTTTCAGGCGCGCCAGTTCGCCGCGCAACGTCTCCTGCAGCGGCAGCGCCAGGGGGTTCAGGCGCTGCGGCAGGTTCAGCCGCAGCACGGCCACGTCGCCATGGCGTTCGCTCAGCAACAGCGGTGCGGCCGCACCCGCCTCGGTGTGCGCAGGCATGGTCTCACCCTCCCCGGTTTTCACGCGCACGCAGCGCGGTCTGCATGCGGCGCAACAGCCCCACCACGCCCCCCGGCATCACGAACATGATGGCGATCAGCACCACGCCATACACCGCCCATGGCGCAGCCTTGGACACCTGCTCGGCCAGATTGGGCACGAACATGATGAACAGCGCGCCGAACAAGGCCCCCCAGAGCGTGCCCAGGCCACCGACCACGATGCCCACGAGCAGCGAGATCGACAGGAAGAGCGTGAACGAATCGGGCGAAACGAACTGCACCGCGATCGCCGACAACGCGCCGCCGACACCGGTGAAAGCGGCCGACACGCCGAAAGTCATGGACTTGTAGTGCCGGTTGTCCACGCCCATGGCCTCGGCGGCCAGGGCGTGGTCGCGAATGGCGCGCATGGCGCGACCGGTGCCGCTGCTCAGCAGGTTGTGGGCGATGAGGAACATCACCACCGTCACGCCCAGGGCGAACAGGTAAAGCCACTGGTCTTGCGTGAGGGGCAGCCCCCAGGGAGCATCGGGCTTGATGAGCACGATGCCCTGCACCCCGCCGGTCCAGGCTTCCAGGTGCTTGTACTTCAGCAACTGCGGCATCGCCACACCGAGTGCGAAGGTCGCCAGCGCAAGATACAGCCCTTCGAGCTTGAGCGCCGGGCGGCCGAACAGGTAGCCCACCACCAGGCACGCCAGGCCGGCCACGGGGATCGCCGCCCAGTAGGGCAAGCCACCATGTTCCATGGCGATGGCCGCGCCGTAGGCACCCAGCGCAAAGAACGCACCATGGCCCAGCGAGATCTGGCCGTTGTAGCCGGTCAGGATGTTCAGGCCCAGCAGCGCGATGGCGTAGCACAGCACCATGGTCGCCTGGAACAGCTGATAGCCTTTGAGCACCCAGGTCAGGCCCGTGGCGAGCAGCAGCAAGGCCAGCACCCAGAGCCAGTGGCCGCGGCGGGCAACCGGCGCGCCTTGGGTGGCGAAATTCGCAGCGCCCGCAGGCGGCGTCGAAAGGGAAGACAGGGAAGCCATGGTTCAGACCCGGGTAACGATGGTCTTGCCCAGCAGACCGGAAGGTTTGACGATCAGCACGCCGATGATCAGCACGAGCGCCACCGAGAGCTTGAGTTCGGTGCCGACGACGTAGGTGCCGATCAGGTTCTCCAGCACACCAACGATGAAGCCGCCGAGCACCGCGCCGATCGGGTTGTCGATGCCGCCGATGAGCGCCCCGGCAAAGGCGTAGAGCAGCACGCCGGTCATCATGTTCGGGTCCAGGAACACCACCGGCGCGACCATCATCCCGGCCACCGCGCCGATGGCCCCGGCCAGGCCCCAGCCCAGCATCAGCATGCGCCCGACCCGGATGCCGACCAGCCGCGACGAACCCGGGTTCTGCGCCGCCGCGCGCATGGCCAGTCCCAGCGGCGTGGCGCGCAGGAACAGGAACAGCAGCGCCACCATGCCCAGCGCGACCGCGATCGCCCCCACCTCGTGGGCCGACATCAGGCTGCTGCCGTACCAGGCATCGGCCGGAAACGGACTTGGAAACGGTTTGATCGTGTAACCGAAGAAGAAGCCCGCCAGGCTGTGAAAGATCACCAGCAGGCCGATGAACACCACCACCACGGAGAGCACAGGCGCCTTGTGCATCGGCCGGATGACCACAAACTCGATCCCGGCGGCGACCACGAAGGACAGCACCACCGTCGCCGCAAACGCGGCCCAGTAAGGCAGGCCCGCGTCGATCAGCGCCCAGGCGACGAAGGTGGAGAACATCGCCATTTCGCCCTGGGCGAAGTTGATGTGGTGCGTGGCCTGGTAGATCATCACCAGGGCCAGCGCCACGCTGGCGTAGATGCCGCCGGTGGCCAGACCGGCGAGCAACTGGTGCAGGAATTCATTCATGTCTGCTCGTCCTATTCACCCAGGTAGGCGCGGCGCACCGCGTCGTTGCGTTGCATCTCGGCCGAAGGCCCGCTGAGCACCACCCGCCCGGTTTCCAGCAGGTAGGCGTTGTCGGCCAGATTCAGCGCGAGCTTGGCGTTCTGCTCCACCAGCAGGATCGACACCTTCTCCTCCCGGTTGATGCGCCGCATGATCGCGAAGATGTCCCGGACAACCAGGGGCGCCAGGCCGAATGAAGGCTCGTCGAGCAGCAGCAGGCGTGGCCGCCCCATCAGCGCCCGGCCGATGGCCAGCATCTGCTGCTCGCCGCCCGAGAGCGTGCCGGCCTGCTGCCGGGCGCGCTCGCGCAGCCGCGGGAAATAGTGGTAGACCCGCTCCATGTCCTCGGCCTGGCCACTGCGGTTGTGGCGCGCGTAGGCACCGAGTTGCAGGTTCTCTTCGGTGCTCAGGCCCATGAAGGTGCCACGCCCGTCGGGCACGTGGCCCACCCCCAGTTGCGCAATCTGTTCCGTCGAACGGCTGTCGATGCGCTCGCCCGCCAGCGTCACCGAGCCGCTGGTCTGCACCATGAAACGGCACAGCGCACGCAGCGTGGTGGTCTTGCCCGCGCCGTTGGCGCCCAGCAGCGCCGTCACCTGGCCCTCGGCCACGTCCAGGTCCATGCCCTGGAGCACCTGGGTCGGGCCGTAGCGGGCCTGCAGGCCGCGCACTTCCAGCAGGTTCGTCGTCATGCGCCCCCCCCTTCCTCTTCTTCTGCGCCCAGGTAGGCGCGGATCACTTCGGGGTGCGAGCGCACCTCCGCTGGCGTGCCTTGCGCGATCTTCTTGCCGAAGTTCAACGCCACCACCCGGTCGGAAATGCCCATCACCAGGCCCATGTGGTGCTCCACCAGCAAGACGGTCACGCCCAGCCGGTCCCGGATGTCGCGGATCAGGTCGCCCAGCCCCTGCAGTTCTTCGTGGTTCAAGCCACAGGCCGGTTCGTCAAGCAGCAGCAACTGGGGTTCGCTGGCCAATGCGCGCGCCAGCTCCACCCGCTTCTGGGTGCCGAACGGCAGGTCCGACACGATCCGGTCGGCCTCCGCGTCCAGTTGCAGGAAATGGATCAGCGCTTCGGCCCGCGCCTGGGCCTCGGCCTCGATGCGCGCCGCGCCCGGCAAACGGAAGGCGTTGCGCACCATGCCCGCGTGGTGCTTGCTGTGGCAGCCCACGCGCACGTTGTCACGCACCGTCATCGAGCCGAACAGCGCGAGGTTCTGGAACGTGCGGCCGATGCCGATGGCCGCCATGCGGTGGCGCGGCAGCCGGTTGATCGGCTGGCCGTCGAACACGATGCTGCCGCTGTTGCACTCGTACAGGCGCGACAGACAGTTGAACAGCGTGCTCTTTCCCGCCCCGTTGGGGCCGATCAGCGCGCAGATCTCACCGCGCCGGATGTCAAAGGACACGCCGTCGAGCGCGACGATGCCGCCGAAGCGCACCGTCACACCCTGCACCTGCAACAGCGGCGGTGCCGTGTTGCTGTCTCCGCGATCGTTGTCATGGGTCATGCGTCGATCTCTTGTGGGAAATACCGGGAGCCCGGAGCCACCGGGCCAGCATGGGCACGCCCGCCGGGCGCAACCCGGCAAGGTCAGAGCCGTTCGACGATGGTCACGTTGGCCATGCCACCGCCTTCGCACATGGTCTGCAGGCCATAGCGCTTGCCGCGTGCACCCAGCGCGTGGATCAGCGTCGTCATCAGCTTGGTGCCCGAACCGCCCAGCGGATGGCCCAGGGCGATGGCACCGCCATTCACGTTCAACCGGTCGGCGTCGGCCCCCAGCGCCTTGAGCCAGGCCAGCGGCACCGAGGCAAAAGCCTCGTTGACCTCGTACAGGTCGATGTCGTCGATCTTCAGACCGGCCTTCTTGAGCGCGCGCTCGGTGGCCGGAATCGGTGCCTCCAGCATGATCACCGGGTCGTGGCCGATCACCGACATGTGGTGGATGCGTGCCATGGGCTTCACCCCCAGTGCCTTCAGGCCACGCTCGTTGACCACCATGACACCGGTGGCGCCGTCGCATATCTGGCTCGCATTGGCCGCGCTGATGACACCACCTTCCTGCAGCAGCTTCACATTGCCGATCGATTCCAGCGACGCATCGAAGCGGATGCCCTCGTCCACCTTGTGGATGTCGTCCGTGTCCACGCCCTCGGCGCTGCGCACCGGCAGCGCCAGGATTTCGGCATCGAAAGCGCCGGCCTGCGTGGCGGCGATGGCGCGCTGGTGGCTCTGCAGCGCAAAGCGGTCCAGGTCTTCGCGCACGAAACCGTACTTCTTCGCCATCATCTCGGCGCCCACGAACTGGCTGAACACCACGTCGTTGTAACGGCGGTTGATCGATTCGCTCTGGTAGTAACCCAGACCCGCCTTCTGCGCCAGCGACGAAGGGCTGAACATCGGCACCCGCGTCATCGACTCGACGCCGGCGGCGATCACCACGTCCATCGAGCCCGACATCACGGCCTGCGCCGCGAAATGCACCGCCTGCTGCGACGAGCCGCACTGGCGGTCCAGCGACGTGCCCGGCACCGATTCGGGCAACTTCGACGCCATCACTGCGTTGCGCGCCACGTTGGTCGACTGCTCGCCCACCTGACTCACGCAACCCATGATCACGTCCTCGACCAGCGCAGGGTCGATGCCGGCGCGGTCCACCAGCGCGTTCAGCACCTGGGCAGACAGCTCCACAGGGTGCCATCCGGCAAGGCGGCCGCCGCGGCGCCCCCCAGCGGTTCGGACAGCGGCGACGATATAGGCTTCAGACATGGCGACAAGGGGTTGGTTGAAACTGCGGCCATTCTGGTCGGCACCCCGGCCCCGGGCGTCGTCGGAACGGACGATTTTCCCTTGCCGCTACCGCCCAATCTCCCGGGCGCCGGCCCCTGCGGCGGCGGCCCGATCGCTCAGCGGTCGCTCATGCTTCGGGATTCACGCCAATACCTGTACAGACCAGCAATATCGGATGAGCACAACATAGGCATTGCCGTTTTGATCTTATCCAGCGGCCAATCCCACCACGCCATCTCCAAAAGCCATGATATTTCCTCCTCAGAGAAGCGCTTCTTAATCTGCTGGGCCGGATTTCCGCCAATGATGGCGTAAGGAGCCACATCCTTTGTCACCAAAGAGCGGCTACCAACCACAGCACCGTGCCCGATCGTGATGCCGGGCATGACCATTGCCTCAGAGCCAATCCAGACATCATTGCCAATGACAGTGTCACCAGCCTTCCGAAAGGCATCAAGTGAACGGGAGAAGGCGGGCTCTTCCTGCATGTAAAAGAAAGGAAAGGATGACGCCCAGTCATACCGGTGCCCTTGGTTGCCCGCCATGATGAAAGAGGCGCCGCTTCCGATAGAGCAGAAGCTGCCGATGATCAGCTTGTCGACATCTTCACGGTCCGGCATAAGGTATCGCGCACATTCGTCGAATGGGTGCCCGTGATAGTAGCCAGAGTAATAGCTGTACCGCCCCACTTGGATGTTGGGGTTCTTCACATGCTCCGAAAGCAGTTGACCTTTAAATGGGCTTTCAAAATAGTTCATCGCAAGAAAATCAACGGGATATTCATCACTACCGGCTGCATCCGGGATGCAACAACCAACGTTTGACGCAAGGGGCTTGCCGAAGGCAGAACCCCTTGACGGCGGTGCGATGCCAGGTCCCGGGTGATCCGCGCATTTGCGGGGCACGGCATCCAGCTGCCACGGTGGGAAGTGCGAAATCTCATCAACCCAATCGTTTGCTGGAAGGGGAAGTCGCTGGCCATCGTATCCGTTGGCATCGATCTGGCAAAGAACGTCTCTGCCGTGCATGGCGTGGATGAAGCAGGCAAACCCGCGCTGGTGCCCCCCGGGTACCGCACGCCAAGCTGCTCGAACTCATCGCTTCGCTGCCGCCGTGCCGGATCGGCATGGCGGCCTGCTCCGGCGCCCACCACTGGGCGCGCGAGTTTGCTCGGCTCGGTCACACCGTGCGCATGATGGCGCCCAAGTTCGTCATCCGCTACCGCCTCTCGGGTAAACATCGGTGGTGCATCGCGGTTGGGTCGGTGTTTGAAGATGTTTGCGGGCAGGACCGGGGTTATGGCAGCAGGCGTTTGCACACACCAAACGCCCCTTACCGCCACCCGCCGGAAGGCGCCGGGCCAGACGCATGGGCCGCAGGCGAACGGTTCATCTGCACAACGACCATGCCCACCAGGATCAGCAAAATGCCCACGATCCGCCACGCACCAGCAGGCTTGGGCGTCAGTCCCATCAAGCCGTAATGGTCGATCAGAAGCGATGCCAGCATCTGCCCCGCAATGACGCTGACAATAAAGCTGGCCGCGCCCAGCTTGGGCGTCAATACCAGTGCGGCAGTGATATAGACCACCCCGGCCACACCACCGAGCCACCACCACGCCGGCCCCTGCGCCGCAGCACCTAACGCCGGTGCAGGAACCCGCAGCAGCACCATCAGCGGCACGATGACCAGTACGCTGACAGCCAGAGAAGACAGCGTGGCCCACAACGGATGCCCGAGCGCACGCCCCAATGCCGCGTTGCTTGCCGCCTGGAAAGGCACGACAGCGCCAGCCACCAAAGCAATCACCATGGGAAACAAACCGGAAAGAGAAGAAGACCACTGCATGCGGAAACGCCTCGTCACAGATGAAAGAACATGCCGGATGTTCATGTATTCGATCTAAGAATGGAAATTCTTATTTCAAACAGGCATCATTCGTTGAATGGATGACCTCCGACGCATTGACCTCAATCTGCTGCTGACGCTCCATGCTTTGCTCGCAGAACAACACGTCACGCGGGCTGCACGGCGGCTGCACAAGAGCCAACCAGCGATCAGCCATGCACTGGCGCAGCTACGAGAGATTTTCAAAGACCCCTTGCTGACCCGGCGAGGCGCAGCGATGGCGTTGACACCACGCGCCCAGGATTTGCAACGCCCTCTGGAAGCGGCCCTGAATCAACTCACCTCGTTGCTGCGAGAAGGCGCCTTTGACCCGCACCAGGCCATACGACACTTTCGCGTCGCCATGTCTGACTATGCGGCCCATTTGGTGCTACCGACGTTGGTCAAACGGCTGCGCGATCAGGCGCCGGGCATCGACATAGCCGTTTGCCAAGCGAGCCGCGAGGCCATGCTGGCCCAGCTCGGGGATGGCGAGATCGATATGGCCCTGGGCGTTTTCCCAGACACCCCGAGCAACATCTGGGTCGAAACCCTGTTCCAGGAACACTTCATCAGCGTGGCCGACAAGCGCTCGCTGCCCTTGCGCGGCAAGCTCTCGCTGGCCCAGTGGCTGGCGCGTCCGCATGTGCTGGTGGCCACCAGACCGGATGCCGACAACGAAATCGATTCGGCCTTGGCCGCTCAAGGGCTGCACAGGCACATTGCACTCGTTCTGCCGCATTGGAGCGCGTCGACGAAAGTACTGACAGACACCGATTTGATTCTGACCGTTGCCAGTCGAACGCTGGACCCAGTGCTCCATGGTCAAGAGCTGATGCAGTTCACGCCACCGTTCAAACTACCCCGCTTCCCATTCCAGCAAGCGTGGCACATTCGGCGAGATTCAGACCCTGCACACCACTGGTTCAGAAGCACGGTGATGGATTGCAGCCGAACGAGCCCACAGAGCGGAGAGAAACAGGCAGTCTCCCGCTGACGCAACCAACGGCGGTCCCTGAAAGCATCACCAAGCGGCTCCAACAGGCCGGCTGTGCTGCCGCCATCGCATTGACGGGCAGTTTGTGCAGATCGTGGTCGTCTGTCCGCGCTGAGTCCAACGCGGTTAGGCTGCCCGCTTACCCTTCACCGGCTGCCCATCCTTCATCCCGCTCCCTGGATAAAGCACCACCGTCTCCCCCGCCTTCAGCCCTTCCTTCACCCAAGCGCTGTCGGCATTGCGGTCGCGGAAGCTCACCGCCCTCGCGCGGGCTTTGCCGGCTTGCAACACGAACACCTGCCAGCCTTCGCCCTGCCTCACCAGCGCGGCCGAGGGCACGAGCAAGGCCCCGTCCTGGGCCGAGACGGTGATGCGCGCGTCGACACGGAAACCGTCGCCGAGTTTCTGCAGTTCCGCAGCGGGTGCGTTCAGCGCCACGGTGATGTTGACGCGCTGTTCTTCAATGCCCAGGGCCGAGGTCTTGGTGAAGGCCACCGGGTCCACGCGCACCACCTGCCCTGCCAGCGGCGGCTGGTTGCGACCGGTGGCGAGTTGCACCGCCGCGCCGGTGGCGATGCGGGGCGCATCGCCCGAGAGCACGTCGATCACCGCCTCCATGGCGCCGGTGTCGCCGATCTCCAGCAGCGGTGCGCCGGCCTGCACGGGTTCGCTGCTGTCCTTGTGCAGCTTGATGACGCGGCCACTGACGGGGCTCTTGAGCGACCACAACCCGGCTTCCCGGCCCGGGATACCGCCGCCGCTCGGCTCGGCGCGCCCAAGCGCGGCGCGGGCTTCGCTGGCGGCGTGCTCGGCGGCGTTCTGTTCGGCCTGCGCGGCCTTCAGCGCCTGCACGGCGGCCTCGCGCGCAAGGCGACTCTGGTCGCGCGCCGACGCGGCGATGAAGTTGTCCTGTGCCAGCTTGGCAGACCGCTCGGCGTCGATCGTGGCCTGGGCCAGCGTGGCCTGGGCGCGCTGCACGTTGGCACGGGCGGCGGCCACGGCGGCGTCGGCGCTGCCCACGCGCTGCTGCAGCACGCTGCGGGTGCGCGGGTCGATGAGTTGCGACGCCGCGGGCGCGAGCACGGCGACCACGTCGCCGGCCTGCACCGCATCGCCCACCTTGAGCGTGGGCCGCTGCAACTGCGCGGCGGTGGGCGCGGTGATCAGGTAACGGTGCTGCAGGCGCAACTGGCCGTCTTCTTCGATCACCTGTTCAAAGCGGCCTTCGGTCACCGTGGCGGTTTCCACGTCCATGGGCCTTGGCCGGTAGGCCGCCCACACCAGCACCACCACCGCGGCCAGTGCCGCCACCCCCACGCCCCAGCGGCGGGCGGGCTTCCATTGGGTCTTCTGAGTCATTCGCGCACCTTCAACACGGACACGAGGTCCAGCCGGTCAATCTGCCGGCGCACCAGCAAAGCACTGGCCACCCCGGCGGCCAGCACGATCAGGGCCGCCGACGCGTAGGTCGACGGTTCGATCACCACCGGAAAATCGATCGCGTCGCTGGCCATGAGTGCCATCATCGCGCTGGCCAGCCCAAAACCGAGCCCGGCCCCGATGGGCAGCGCGATCAGCAGTTCGGCGCCCAGCTCGGCCAGCAGCAGCACGGAGACTTCGGCCCGGGTCATGCCCAGCACGCGCAGGCTGGCCAGTTCCCAGGCACGCTCGGACAGCGAGATGCGCGCCGCGTTGTAGATGATGCCCACCGCCATGGCGATGGCAAACACGGTGAGGATGCCGCTGAAGATGCCCATGTTCTTCTGCGTGCGCTGGTCGAAGGCCTCGTAGGAGCCGGCCTTGTCGAACACCGACGCAATGGTGGGCGCGTTCTTCACGGCGGTCCAGAACGCGGTCATGGCGGCCGCGTCGACCTGCAGCGCGGCATCGGCCACGCCGTCGCCATCACCGGCCAGGCGGTTCATGGCGTCGAGGTTCATGAACAGCAATTTGCCGAACATGGTGTGCACGACGTCGACCACCTCCACCTGCACCTGGCGCCGGTTCCAGAGACGGAAGTCGAGCGTGATGCGGTCGCCCACGCGCGCGCCCAGCGATTCGGCCAGCAATGCCGAAAGCACCACACCGTGCGCCGGCATGGCGACGGCGCCGCGGGTTTCGTCGACCACGCGCAGCAGTTGCGCGTCGCCCCGGTAGCCGCTGAGCGCAGTGTCCTCGCTGCGACCCCGCAGGCTGACTTTGACCGGTTCGGTGCGGTAGGGCTCGGCCCGGATCACACCGGGCAGGCGCAGCAGGTCTTGCACCACGGTGCGCGGCACCGGGTGGCGGAAGTTGACCAGCACGTCGCCCTGCTGCACCTGGCGGAACTGCACGTCGGCGATGTGGGCGATGGCGTCGAGCCAGAACGCGCCCGAAATCTGCAGCGCCACCGCCAGCGCAATGCCGGTGACGGTGAAGGCCGCCCGCAGCGGCCGGCGCTCGACCTGGCGCACCACCATGCGTGCACCGGTGGACAGGAAGCGCCCAAGGCCCAAGCGTTCGACCAGCGTCTTCGAATACAGCGGCGGCGCGGGCGGCAGCATGGCCTGCGCGGGGTGCAGCCGCACCACGGACCGGATCGCGGTCCAGGTGCCGGCGGTGGCGGCCAGCGCAGCGATCAGGCCCGAGGCCAGCAGCAGCCAGGGGCTCATCACATAGGCCAGGCCGTTGAAGCGGAACACCTCGTCGTAGAGGCTGAGCATGCCGCGGCCGATGAACTCGCTCAGCGCCAGTCCGGCCAGCACACCCAGCCCGGCGATGACCAGCGCGAGCTGGGTGTAGTGCCACGCGATGGCGCCATCGGGGTAACCCAGCGCCTTGAGCGCGGCGATCTGGCTGCGCTGGGTCGCGACCTGGCGGCTGAGCACGACGTTGAGGATGAACATCGCCACCGCCAGGAAGATCGCCGGCAGCACCGTGCCCATGACCTTCAGTTGCGACAGCTCGTCGTCCACGATCTTCGTGGAGAGCTGGCCGTCACGCCCGACCGCACCGACGCTGCCGTAGGCGGCCAGCAGCCGGTCCACCTCGGCCCGCACCGACGCGACGGGCACGCCCGCATACAGGCTCAGCGACGCCTGGTTGAAGGCGCCTTCCATGTCGAACTGCTCGGTCAGGCGCTGGCCGTCGATCCACCAGATGCCGAAAGACGTGTCGTCGGGCGCGCTGGCCTGCGCGGCGAACACGTATTCGGGCGTGACGGCGGTGCCGACGATGCGCAAGCGCTCGCGCCGGCCGTTGAGGATGGCGTGAACCTCGTCGCCGGGCTGGAGCTGGCGCGCGGCGGCAAAGCGGTCGCTGACGAGCGCCTCCAGCTCGCTGCCGCGTTCGGGCCAGCGTCCGTGCTTGAGCGTGAGCGCGTTCAGGCCCTGGCGGCCCGCGTGCGCGGCCGACAGGTCGAGCGCGATGAAGCGGCCGGTGACGGGCGGGATCACGCCGGGCAGATCGACCTGCGCGTCGAACAGCACATCGAGCTTGACGTCGGCCACGCCGTGGATGGCCGCCAGCCGTTCGCCCAGATGCCGGGGCGCGCGCTTGACGCCCACGAACACGTCGGCGAGCCGGTTGTCGCGGTAGAAGGCGTCGCGCGAGCCTTTGAGCGACTCGTGCACCGCAAACATGCCGACGAAGCCCGCCACGCCGATGGCGACCACCATGGCGATGGTCAGCACCTGGGCACGCAGGCGCGTCAGGTCGCGCCAGAGTTTGGTGTGCAGCGTGCTCACGGTCGGCGGTCCGGTGTGGCGCTCATGCCCTTACCAGCTCAGCGCCGAGGCCGGCTGCTTGTGGGGGTTGGCATGGCTTTCGACGATGCGGCCGTCGGCCAGGCGCAGCACGCGGTCGGCCATTTCAGCGATCGGCGCGTTGTGGGTGATGACGATGGTCGTCGTGCCGAGTTCGCGGTTCACGCGCTCGATGGCCTGCAGCACCATCACGCCGGTGGCGCAATCGAGCGCCCCCGTGGGCTCGTCGCACAGCAGCACGGCCGGGCGCTTGGCGATGGCGCGCGCGATCGCCACGCGCTGCTGCTCGCCGCCCGAGAGCTGCGAGACGAAGTGGTGGCGCCGTTCGGCCAGCCCCACCAGCGCCAGCGCGTCGGCCGGGTCCATGGGGTCGTCGGCCAGGTCGGTCACCAGGGCCACGTTCTCTTCGGCGGTCAGGCTGGGAATGAGGTTGTAGAACTGGAACACGAAGCCCACGTGCTCGCGCCGGTAACGCGTCAGCTCGGCGTCGTCGGCACCGATGAGTTCGTGCACGCGGCCCGCGTGCGTCCAGCTCGCCGAGCCGCTGGTGGCGGAGTCCAGCCCACCCAGGATGTTGAGCAGCGTGGACTTGCCACTGCCCGAAGCGCCCAGCAGCACCACGAATTCACCGCGCACGATGTCCAGGTCCACCCCGCGCAGCGCGTGCACGGCGGTGTCGCCCTCGCCGTAGGTCTTGGTGAGGGCGCGGGCAGTGAAGACGGAACCAGAAGATTCGGCGGAGTCCATGTGGCACTATCCCACAGCCCGCCTTTTGGCCGCCTGACAGGGATCAATCCACCGAGACACGGCCCATCCATATGTTTTCCTGACGCCCATGGCGTTAGGCTCTGGTCATGAAAAGTCCGGGCATCACGCGCCTCATTCCCGCCCTGCTGGCCTGGGCCACCGCCTGGGCGGCCATGGCCTGGCTGGACGGGCAGTTGGAGCTGGCCAACCTGGCCATGCTGCTGGTGCTGGCATCGGCTCTGTCGGCACTCTGGCTGCCCGGCTGGGCCAGCATGAGCGCCAGCGCCCTGGCGGTGCTGGCTTTCAACTGGTTCTTCGTACCGCCGAAGTTCACCTTCACCGTTGACCTGCACCAGAACGCGCTGCTGCTGGTAGCGATGCTGCTGGTGAACTGGATCATCGCGGGACTGGTGATCCGACAACGCCGCCTGGCCGAGACCGCGCAAACCGTGGCCGGCCGCGAGGCGCGGCTGCGCCAGTGGGGCGACACGCTGCGCGATGCCAGCGACCCAGCCGCGCACGCTGCGGCGCTGCGCGTGGCCCTGCAGGAGGCGTCCGGGCATCCGGTGGCGGTATCGGTGCTGCGCGCACTGGGCGCTCAGCCGGACGACAGCGCCACCCTGCAGGTGGGCGAACCCGACGCGGAACAGCGCGCCGGCCTGGCCCTGTGCGTGCGCGACGGCCGGCCCATGGGCGCGGGCAGCGGCCGCTACGACGAACTGCCCGACGCCTATCTGCCGCTGCGCGGCAAGGGCGTCACCCTGGGAGCGGCACTGGTCACCGGCCTGGCCCGGCATCCACAGGACCCCGAGCTGCGCGCCCACCTGCAGGCCCTGTGCGACCAGATGGGCAGTGCCTTGCACCGCTCGCTGATGACGGCGCAGGAGCAGCAGGCGCGCGAGCAGGCCCAGTTGCAGGCCACGCGCAACGCGCTGCTGGCGGCCATCTCGCACGACTACCGCACGCCGCTGGCCACCATCATGGGCGCGGCCTCGGCCCTGCAGGAGCAGGGCGATCGCATGGACGGCGCGCAGCGCCAGCGCCTGGCCGCCGGCATCGTGGAAGAAAGCGAGCGACTGGCGCGGCTGACCGACAACACCCTGCAGTTGGCGCGGCTGGACGCCCCGGCGGTGGCGCTGCGCTGCGACTGGGAGTCGACCGAAGAGATCGTGGGCGCGGTGCTGCGCCGGGCCCGGCGACGGCCCGAGGGCGGCCGCGTGCGCGCCTGGGTGGAGCCCGCCCTGCCCCTGCTGTGGTGCGACGCGATGCTGGTGTCGCAACTGCTGGACAACCTGCTGGACAACGCCCTGAAGTACAGCCCGGCCGAAACGCCGGTGGAGCTGCACGCCATGCGCGACGGCGAACACCTGGTGCTGGCCGTGAGCGACCGGGGACCGGGCATCGCGCCGGCCTGGCGCGAAAAGGTGTTTGAGGTGTTCCAGCGCGGCGACACGGCACCGGAGCAACCACGGGCGGACGGAGGCCGGGGAGCGGGCGTGGGCCTGGCCGTGTGCCGCGCCATCGCCCGCGCACACCAGGGCGAGCTGCTGATGCGCCCGCGCGCGGAAGGCGGTTGCCGCTTCGAGTGCCGACTCCCACTTCGCGGCGATGGCCCGCCGCCACCGGCCCCCGAGGCGGAGGAAGCGCCGTCATGAGTCCCCGCGTGCTGCTGGTGGAGGACGACCGGGTGCTGCGCAGCTCGCTGCGCGAGGCCCTGTCCATCGAAGGCCACGACGTGCGCGCCGCGGCCAGCCTGGCGGACGCGCGGGCGCAGTTGGAGCACTGCCCGCCGGGCGAGCCCATCGACCTGGTGCTGCTCGACCTGGGCCTGCCCGACGGCGACGGCCAGGCCCTGCTGGCCGAGCTGCGGCGCAACGGCGGCACGCCGGTGATCGTGATCTCGGCCCGCGAGGCCGAGGGCCAGAAGATCCGCCTGCTGGACGACGGAGCCGACGACTACCTGGTCAAGCCCTTCGGTATCGGCGAGCTGCTGGCGCGCATGCGCGTGGCCCTGCGCCGCCGCGGGCGCCACAGCGAGCCCGCGCTGCTGCACTACCGCCACGGCCCGCTCGATGTGGACCTGAAGGCGCGCCGCGTGCGGCTGGCCGAGGCCGATGTGCACCTCACGCCCACCGAATACGCGCTGTTGGCCCGGCTGGTGCGCCAGGCCGGCCAGGTGGTGACGCACCGCCAGTTGCTGGCCGATGTGTGGGGCGCCGAACACGTGGAGCAGACGCACTACCTGCGCCTGTACATGGGCCAGTTGCGCGCCAAGCTGGAGGCCGACAGCGCCGATCCGCAGCACCTGTTGACCGAACCGGGTGTCGGATACCGCCTGGCTGAAGCTGAGTAAGCCCCCCTGCGCCGCTGACGCGGCCGTCCCCCCTGCTGCGCGGGGGGACGCACCCTGTGGCCGGGCCAAGCCCGTTCCACGGGGGCCCTGGATCAGACACTTCGCGCCGGATGTGTTTGGGTGTCGCCCTTTCTCCACTTATGCGTTCCTGATGCGCGTCGGCGCATCGTGATGGCCTGTGTTTCCACGGAGCTTTCATGCAGAACCCCGACACCGCCGCCACCGATGCGGCACCCCACCCTGCCGGCCAGCAGGGCCTGGCCGCCCTGACGTTGGCCGCCATCGGCGTGGTCTACGGCGACATTGGCACCAGCCCGCTCTACACCGTCAAGGAAATCTTTGCGCCGCACACGGGCGTGCCGCTGGACGCACCGCACCTGATCGGCGCGGTCTCGACCATCTTCTGGGCGCTGATGCTGGTGGTCACGCTCAAGTACGTGATCCTGATCCTGCGCGCCGACAACCACGGCGAAGGCGGTGGCCTGGCGCTGACCGCGCTGGCCGCCCGCGCGGTGGGGCAGCGCCCTGCCCTGCGCAACGCCTTGCTGCTGCTTGGCGTGTTCGGCGCCACGCTGTTCTACGGCGACAGCCTGATCACCCCGGCCATCTCCGTGCTCGGTGCCATGGAAGGGCTGGAGGTGGTCACCCCCGCGCTCAAGCCGTATGTGGTGCCGGCCACCGTGGCCATCCTGATTGGCCTGTTCCTGATGCAGCGCTTCGGCACCGCGGTGGTGGGCCGCTTCTTCGGGCCCATCATCGTGCTGTGGTTCACCGTCCTCGGTGCCGCAGGCGCCTGGCACATCGCGCAGCAGCCGGCCATCCTGGCGGCGCTGAACCCCCTGCACGCCTGGGAGTTTCTGTCGGGCCGCGGCTGGCATGTCTTCGCAGCGGTGGGCGCCATCGTGCTGGCACTGACCGGCGCCGAAGCGCTGTACGCCGACATGGGCCACTTTGGCCGCAAGCCTATCCAGATCGCCTGGACCGGTCTGGTGATGCCCGGCCTGGCGCTGAACTACCTGGGCCAGGGCGCGCTGCTGATGGGCGACCCGTCGGCCATCCAGAACCCTTTCTACCGCCAATTCCCCGAAGCCTGGCTGCTGCCCGCGCTGGTGCTGGCCACGCTGGCCGCCATCATCGCCTCGCAGGCCGTGATCTCCGGCGCCTATTCGCTGACCAAGCAGGCCATCCAGTTGGGCTTTTTGCCGCGCATGCGGGTGCGCTACACCAGCGCACGGGAGAAAGGGCAGATCTACGTGCCCGGCGTCAACTGGGCACTGCTGGTGGGCGTGCTGGCCGTGGTGCTGTTCTTCCGAAGCTCGTCGGCCCTGGCCAGCGCTTACGGCATCGCCGTCACGCTGACCATGATGATCACCACCGTGTTGACCTACTTCGTGGTGCGCGAGGGCTGGCGCATGCCGGCACCGGTGGCGATGGGCGCCACGGTCTTCTTCCTGGCCATCGACGCGTTGCTGGTGGCCGGCTGCGCCATCAAGTTCCTCGACGGCGGCTGGTTCCCGCTCACGCTGGGGCTGCTGCTGTTCGTGCTGATGAGCACCTGGCGGCGAGGGCGCGAACTGCTGATGGAGAGCATCCGCCACGACGGCCTGGTGTTGCAGGACTTCATCAACCAACTGGACCCGCGCAGCGTGAACCGCGCAGAGCGCACCGCCGTGTACGCGGTGGCCGACCCCGACACCGTGCCACAGGCCCTGCTGCACAACCTCAGACACAACCAGGTGCTGCACGCACGCAACGTGATCCTCACGGTGCGCTTCCACGACGTGCCCTGGGTGCCGATGGAGCGCCGGGTGGACGTGCAGGCGCTGGACCACGGCTTCTGGCGGGTGCAAGTCAACTACGGCTTCATGAACACACCCGACGTGCCCAAGGCTCTGGAGCTGACCGCCTCGCACGGGCTGGCGGTACCGCTGTTCGAGACCAGCTACTTCCTCAGCCGCGAGACCGTGGTGCCCACGCGGGGCAGCGGCATGGCGCACTGGCGCGAAAAGCTGTTCGCCACCATGAGCCAGAACGCGGGCGGCGTGGTGGAGTTCTTTCGCCTGCCGGGCAACGCGGTGGTGGAACTGGGCACGCGGGTCCCGATCTGAGCCTCAGTCCGGGAAGCGCTCGACGTGCGCCTCGCCACGGCGCCCCCAATAGGTGACGTGCCGACCCGCGATCCAGACCGTGTAGCCGACGCAGCCGGCCCGCTGGGTCAGGGTCTTGAACGCGGGGTACATCACCGTCCCCTGCTGCGCCCCCCGGATGGCCGCGCGCACCGCATCGCCATCAAAGACGTCGGCAATGCCCTCGACCGGCTTTTCAAACGTCAGGTCCAGGGTCTCGCCATCGGGCAGGAAGTAGGTGGATCGCCCACAGCGGTAATCGACGTGGTAGGACTCGATGCCGGCCTCCACCAGTTGGTCCACAACCTGGCCGAAGTGGATGCGCCCGGCGTTGGAAGCCTCGAAGGTGGCGCGAATGGCGTGTTGCGTGCTCTCTTGCATGGTGGGCTCATTCGGTAGGGATCTGGAGGAATTGGTGGTGCCGCACCAGCGCCTGCATGGCGCTCGTCAATGCCCTGCGCTCGGCCGCCGACAGGTGGCCGAAAAAGTGCTCGTCGTTGTCATCGGCCAGCCGAGCCAGCGTGGGCACCAACGCCCGGCCTTGGGCGGTCAGCACCAGCACCTGTCCACGCGACCTGCCTTCGGCCCACTGACGCCGGGCCAGCCCCTTCTCTTCGAGCCGGCTGATGACCTTGGAGGCCGCCCCCTTGGTCATGCCCAGCGCATCGATCAGGCGGGTGTGGCTGCCTTCGCCCTGCGCGAGCAGGGTGCGCAGTGCGACCCATTCGGCGACCGTGAAACCCTGCGCCTCCAACTGCTGGCGGAAGCGCTGGGACACCTGGTTGCAGACGAAGCGCTGCCAGAAACCCAGATGTGCTTCCAGGGGCGGTGGCGAGGCGGCTTTCGGTATCGGCATGAAAGAGTTTCCTTGGAAACCCTTGTCAAGCACCGCCAGGGCGGCGCGCGGCCTGATCACAGAGGCCGCAAGCCCTGTCGTGCCGCGGCCACCATCTGCCTCGTCAGGTCGTCCAACAAGCCCGACGCGGCGCGCGCAGTCTGCCAGTACAGCGGCACGTCCAGCGGGGTGCCGGGCACCAGTTCGACCAGCCGCTCTTCGGCGAGCAGGTCCGCGATCATCTCCTGCGGAAACATGCCCCAGCCCATGCCCGCGAGCGCAGCGGTCACGAAGGCCTGGGGCGATGGCAGGGTGTGGCGCGGCAGCTCCACATGCCGGTGGCACAGCCGGCGCACCCAGTGCGCCTGCAATTCGTCCTTGGTGTTGAACAGCAGGCTGGGCGCCAGCGCCAGGCTGCCCGCGCCCACACCAGCGGCGAAGTGCCGGCCGATGAAGGCCGGGCTGGCCGCCGCCAGGTAGCGCATGATCCCCAGCGGGCGGCTGTTGCAGCCGGTGGCCGGCCGGGCAGCGCTGGTCACGGCGGCCACCACGGCGCCGGTGCGCAGGCGCTCGGCCGTGTGGTCCTGGTCGTCCACGCTCAGTTCCACCAGCACCGGCGCGTTGGCCGCGAAGGCGGCCAGCGCGGGCGCGAACCAGGTGGCCAGGCTGTCGGCGTTGACGGCCACCGGCAGCGGTACCCGCGTCGGCCCGTCGGCCACCAGCGCCGGGAGGGTGTCGGTCAGCTCCTGTTCCAGCAGGCGCACGCGGTCCATGTGCTGGCACATGCGCCGGCCGGTTTCGGTAGGCCGACAGGGCTGGCCCCGCACCACCAGCGCGCAGCCCACGCGCTCCTCCAGCAGGCGGATGCGCTGCGACACCGCCGAGGGCGTGACGTGCAGCGCACGGGCCGCACGGTCGAAGCTGCCTTCGCGCACCACGGCGGCCAGGGCGTTGAGAGCGGCGTAGTCGATCATCAATACAGTTTTTCTAATTTCAATGAAGCAAAGACAGTTTGCCTTCATTGATGGCGAGCGGCAACATGGCGGTCATGACCACCCCTGCCCTCGCCCAGGCCATGCCCGCTTTTGTCCAGGGCCTGCTGCTCTGCTTCGGACTGATCGTCGCCATCGGCGCGCAGAACGCCTTTGTGCTGCGCCAGGGCCTGCGGCGCGAGCACGTGGCGCCGGTGGTGCTGTTCTGTGCGCTGGCCGACGCGGTGCTGATCTCGGCCGGCGTGCTGGGCATGGCCCAGGCGCTGGGTGCCAGCCCGGTGCTGGCCCGGTCGCTCGCGCTGGCTGGTGCGGCCTTTCTGGCCTGGTACGGCTGGCAGGCGCTGCGCCGGGTGTCGCACGCCGGGCAACTGCAGGCGGCCGAAGGGGGGGCTGGTTTGAGCCGGGGCGCGGTGCTCGCCCAGGCGGCCGCCTTCACCCTGCTCAATCCGCACGTCTACCTGGACACGGTGATGCTGATGGGCAGCATCGGCGCCCAGCAGCCGCCCGGTCTGCGCGGCTGGTTCGTGGCCGGATCGAGCACGGCCAGCCTGGTCTGGTTCTGCGGGCTGGGTTTCGGGGCCCGCTGGCTGGCGCCGCTGTTCCGCAATCCCCGCGCCTGGCAGGTGCTGGACGGCCTGATCGGCCTGACCATGTGGGTGATGGCCGCGCTGCTGCTGCGGCATGCGCTGCGAAGCTTCTGACCGCTGCCGACATGGGCTGCCACCCGGGCGCCTGATCGGCCCATTCGAGACCCTGTCTGGCCGGATGGTGACCTCTCCCACCGAGCACAGCGCGCGCACAATGCACTGCACCGACGCACGGCGTCTTCGCCCCATGAAACCCCATGTACCTGCCCGCCGCTTTCGAAGAACGCCGCCCCGAAGTCCTGCATGCCCTCATCGCCGCGCACCCGCTGGGCACGCTGGTGACGCACGGCCCCGAGGGGCTGGACGCCAACCACCTGCCTTTTGAACTCGATACCGCGCAGGGGTCGCACGGCACGCTGCGCGCCCACGTGGCGCGCGCCAACCCAGTGTGGCAACAGGCTGCCGACACCGCCGTGCTGGTGATCTTCCAGGCCGCGGGCGGCTACATCTCGCCCAACTGGTACCCCAGCAAGCCCGAACACCACCGCCATGTGCCGACCTGGAACTACCAGGTGGTGCACGCGCACGGCGTGCTCCGCATCCATCACGATGAACGCTTTCTGCGCGGGCTGGTCGGTCGCCTGACGCGCGAGCACGAGGCGCGCTCGCAGCAGCCCAGACCCTGGCGGATGGGCGACGCCCCGAGCGACTACATCGCCGGCATGCTGCAGGCCATCGTCGGGGTGGAGATCGACATCACCCGCCTGGTGGGCAAATGCAAGCTCGGCCAGAACCGGCAAGCGCGCGACCGGCTGGGCGCGGCCGACGGTCTGGAACGGCTGGGCGCGAATGCCCTGGCCCATGCCATGCAGAGCGCCGGCCCGAAAACGGGCGACTGAGGGCGCTCATCGGCGACCCGTCACACCGGAGCGCAGCAGCGCCGGGCCGCCCCTGGCGTGCGCGGCTCAGGCGGCCGGCGCCCCCACCGGCGGCTTGCCGGGGCGGCCCGGGATCATGCACAGCATGTGGTCCGCCACGCCACCGTCCACCACCAGGTTCATTCCGTTGACGTAGGACGCGGCTTCGCTGGTCAGGTAGGCCACCGCCTGGCCGATGTCGTCGGGGCGACCGATGCGGCCCAGCGGCACCAGGGCCTCGCGCTGCAGCCGCGTCGCATCGTCCTGGTACACCGCCTCGGTCAGCGGCGTGCGGATCATGCCGGGGCAGACGCTGTTGGTGCGGATGCCGTCCGGCCCCCACTCCTGCGCCAGTTGGCGGCAGAGCATCACCAGCGCCGCCTTGGCGGGCGAGTAGGCGCCGTAACCCGGGTGCGGATGCAGGCCCGACATGGACGCCACCGCCGTGATGCTGCCGCGGGTGCGCAGCAGCGACTCGCGCGCCGCGCGCGCCAGCAGCCAGACCGCGCGCGTGTTGAGCTGGAAGGTCAGGTCCCACTGCTCGACCGGCAGGTCCGCCAGCCGGCCCGGCCCCGAGGCGCCGGCCACACAGACCAGGGCCGACAGGTCGCCACCCTGGGCCAGGGCCTGCGCCACCAGGGCATCGCACTGCGCGGGGTCGGTCACGTCACCGGCCACGCCGTGGGCGTCGACGCCGGCCGTGCGCAGCTCGGCCACCAGCCGGTCCAGGCGCTCGCCCGCCCGCGAACTGGCGACGCTCAGGCGCAGCGGGCTACCGGCGCGGCGGGCGCGCTCGGCCAGCGCCTCGCAAATGCCCAGGCCGATACCGCCGGTGGCCCCCGTCACCAGGATGTGTTCGGTTGTGCTGTCTTGCATGTGATGAGGTTCCCTGCGGTGCTGCGTTCAATGCATGTAGAGGCCGCCGTTGACGTCGATGGTGCAGCCCTGCACATGGCGGGCGTCGTCGCTGGCCAGGAAGGCGATCACATTGGCCACGTCGCGCGGCTGGCCGATGATGGTGCCTTCGGGGTAGTCGTGGCCCGAGATGAGCGGCGTGTCGATCACGCCCGGCGCCACGCCGTTGACGTTGATGCCGTGCCCCATGCAGGCCTTGGCCAGCGCATAGGTCATGGACAGCACGCCGCCCTTGGAGGCCACGTAGTCCACGCCCGAGGCCACGCCGCCGATGCGCGCGGCCACCGAGGCGATGTTGACGATCTTGCCGCTGCGCTGGCGCTTCATCTGCAGGATGGCCGAGCGCGCGCACAGGTAGGAACCCTTGAGGTTGATGTCCATCACCCGTTCCCACTTCTGCGCGTCCAGTTCCTCGACCGGCAGGTAGGTGCAGACGCCGGCGCCGTTGACCAGCACGTCGACGCGGCCGAAGCGCTCGGCGACGAAAGCGAACATCGCCTCGATCTGGTCCGGGCGCGCCACATCCAACTGGTACGGCAGGCAGGTGCAGCCGGTGGCCGCGGCCACGTCCTGCGCGACCTCGGTGGCACCGGCCAGGTTGAGGTCGGCCAGCAACAGGCCCTGGGCGCCGCGTTCGGCGAGCACGCGGGCGGTTTCCTTGCCGATGCCGCTGCCGGCGCCGGTGATGACGGCGTACCGGCCTTCAAAAGGGAGGTTCATGATGGGTCAGAAAAGAAGGATGGAGGCAGCTCACTGCTTCATGTGCGCCACGATGCCGGTGGCAATTTCGGGGTAGGCGATGATCAGGCCCAGCACCACCAGCATCGCGATCACGAAGGGGATGCTGCTGGCGAAGATCTCGGTCAGCGGGCCGGCGCGGGCGCCGTCCATGCGGGTGCGCAGGCCGTGCATCACGAACAGGTTCATGCCCACGGGCGGGGTGATGAGCGAGAGTTCGACCAAGATCACGGCCAGGATGCCGAACCACACCAGGTCCACCTGCGCGGCGTGCAGGATGGGCAGCAGGATCGGCAGCGTGCACACGATCATGGCCATGCTCTCCATAAACATGCCCAGCACGATGTAGATCAGCGCGATGCACAGGATCAGCTCGATCTGCGACAGGCCCAGACCCCCGATCCAGTTGGAGATCGCCGCCGGCACACCGCCGAGCGAGAGCACGAACTGCAGCAGGAAGGCGCTGACCACCACCAGCAGCACCATGCTGGTGGTCGACGCGGTCGCCAGGAAGGTCTCGCTGAGCATGCGCCGGTTGACCCGGCCCTTGAGCAGCGCCAGCAGGAACGCCCCCACCGAGCCGAAGCCCGCGGCCTCGGTCGGCGTGGCCACGCCGGCATAGATGGTGCCCATGACCATGCCCAGCAGGAACAGCACCGGCAGCACGGCCGTCAGCCCGCGCAGGCGCTCGCCCCAGGTGAAGCGGGTCTCCAGCTTCGGGGCCCGCTGCGGCGAGACCAGCGCGACGATGAAGATCACCAGCATGAAGGCGGCCATCATCAGCAGGCCGGGCACGATGCCGGCCATGTAGAGCTGGGCGATGGACACCTCGGCCATGATGGCGTAGATGATCATGATCACGCTCGGCGGGATCAGGATGCCCAGCGTGCCGCCGGCGGTGATCGACCCCATGGCCAGCTTTTCGTCGTAGCCGTGGCGGCGCATTTCCGGCAGGGCAACGGCGCCGATGGTCGACGTGGTGGCCACGCTGGAGCCGCAGATGGACGCGAACAGCCCGCTGGCCAGCACGTTGGTGTGCAGCAGCCCGCCGGGCACGCGGCCCATCCACTTGCTCAGGATGGCATACAGCTCCTCGGTCACGCCGCTGCGCAGCAGCAGCTCGCCCATCAGGATGAACAGGGGCACGACGATCATGCCGCTGTTGCTGATGTTGTTCCACGGGATCTGGCCGAAAAAGCCCCAGATCTCGCCGATGTGCAGCGCGCCCGCGATGGCGGCCGTCAGCCCCAGCGAGCTGGCGATGTGAAAGCTCAGCAGGAAGCAGCCGATGAGCGCGAACAGGGTGGTAACGACAATGGCGGCCATCTCAGATGCCTCCCTCTTCGGCAATGGGCTCCGGGCGCGTCATGGCCACCAGGGTGGTCAGCAGCGCCGTGACGGCAAACACCACAAAACCCACGGTCGACACCGCCTGCGGGATGTAGAGCTGCATCTCGATGATGGACTGCGGCACGGTGGAGCCCATGTCGTAGGACTCCATGGTCAGCAGGTAGGACGAATAGGCCAGTATCCAGGCGAACACGGTCAGCCCGGCCAGCGCCAGCACGCCGAACCAGCGCTTGACCGGCACCGGCAGCAGCGGCAGCAGCACGTCGGAGCGCACATGAGCGCCGGTGACGACCCCCTGGGCCAGCGCCCAGGTGGCGCCCAGCGAGAGGCAGAACGCGGCGATCTGGTCGGAAACGCCGGTGAAGGGGCCTCCCAGCGTGCGGCTGAGCGCGTCGCCGCTCATGTAGAACGCCAGCAGCAAAAACAGCAGGCCACTGATCCAGGCCATGCCGCGGGCCAGATGCGACATCAGTTGGTGGAGGACATGCAAGGGAAGCCTCTTGTCTCTTGTTGTGGGGGAAAAGGCGTGCGCCGCGCCACGAGCGCGGCGCACCCCATGCTCAGCTCAGCTTGTAGCCCACGATGGGCGCCAGGAACTCGTTGAACGCCGGCTTGGCGCGCGCACCGGCCCGGCCGGCCCACCACGGCAGGATGTCTTCCTTGGAAATGCGCGTGAGCTGCGGCACCCACTCGGGCTTGGCCTCCTTGGTCAGGACCATGCCCTTTTCCAGCGCGTAGGCAAAGCCGAGCTGGTCGTTGTCGCTGCCCAGCTTCCAGCCCAGGTCGCTGAGCTCCTTGTACATATCGGTGAAGACGCCACGCAACTCGGCCGGCACCTTGGCCAGACCGCGCGTGCCGATCACCACGTACGAGCCCATGGGCGGGATGTTCACGTTGGTCATGTACTTGGTGACTTCCCACAGGCTGCTGGCCTTGACGTGTTCGGTGCCGGTGATGGCGCCGTCGATCACGCCGCGCTGCAGCGACGGGTACACGTCCGCCGTGGTCATGCTCACCGGCTCGGCGCCCAGCGCGGTCAGGAAGCGCGCCTGGGCCGGGGCGAAGACACGGATCTTGCGGCCCTTGAAGGCGTCCAGCGTCTCCAACGGGAACTTGGTGTACATGAACATCGTGGACCAGCAGAACGAGCCGACGATCTTGCCGCCCATGGCCGCTTCGTTCTTGCTCACCACGTTTTCGGTCCAGGCGTCGTAGAGCCGGCGCGACTGCTGGAAGCTCGTGGAGATGCCCGGCAGGTCGCAGGCCTCGATCATCGGGAAGTCACCGGCCACGTAGCCCGGCAGGATTTCGGCCATGTCGATCACGCCCGACTTCAGCACGCGCAGCATCTCGGTGCCGCCCAGCCCGAGTTCACCGATGGTGGTGACCTCGATCTCGACCTTGCCCTGGGTGCGCGCCTTGACCTGCTCCTGCAGCCACAGCCACTTTTTGTAGGACTCGCCGTTGCGGTGCTGGATCACCGCCTTGAGGGTGACGGGCTTGGCCTGGGCCAGCGCGGGCAGCGACAGGCCCGCGGACACGCCGGCGACCATGGCCACGCCGGCACCGGTGCGCAGGAACGTCCGGCGGGAGCCTTGCTGCGGCTGGTGCACGGAAGGGGAAACGGTTTTCATCTTGGACTCCTCTGGGTGGAAAAACGGCTCGTCGGGGAGCCATCGGTTGGCCGCCCTGCAGTGTCTGCAAGGCGGGCAATGCAAAAGCGCGCGCCGCCGGAGCGGCTCAGTAGGTGGCGCGGCCGCCGGACAGGTCGTAGGTGGAGCCGGTGGAAAACGAACACTCGTCCGAACTCAGCCAGGCCACGAGGTTGGCCACTTCCTGCGGCTGCCCTGGACGCCCCATGGGAATCTTGGCCAGCACCGTGGCCAGGAGTTCGGGCGTCATCTGGTCGATCAGCGGCGTGTGGATCACTGCCGGTGCGATGGCGTTGACCCGGATCGGTGTGGTGGCCAGCTCCTTGCCCATGGACTTGGTCAGCGCGATCACACCGGCCTTGGCCACCGAGTAGGCACTCTGCTGCGCATTGCCTTCCTTGCCCGCGATGGAGGCGATGTTGACGATGCGCCCGAAGCCCGAGCGCAGCATCGGTGCCACCACCGCGCGGCAGCAGAGAAAGGCGCTGTGCAGGTTGATGGACAGCGTGCGCTGCCAGTCCTGCACCGGGTATTCGTGCACGGGCAGCGAAGGCCCGGTCACGCCCACGCTGTGCACCAGCACGTCCAGCCGGCCGAAGTGCGCCTCCGTGCGGCGCATCGCGTCCTGCACGCTGTGTTCGTCGGTGAGGTCCGCCGCCATCGCCAGGCTGCCCGGCAGTTCCTCGCTCAGGGCCTGCACGGCCGCCGCATCGAGGTCGAGCAGCGCCAGGCGCATGCCGTCGCGCGCCAGCCGTTGCGCGATGGCACGGCCGATCCCGCCCGCCGCGCCGGCGATCACCGCCACGCGGTTGTCCATGGCCGCGCCGCTCACGCGAGGGCCCCGCTGCCGCTGCGGTCCAGCGCCTGCGCGGGCTGGCCCTGGTAGAAGCGCACGGTGGCTTTCAGGCCGTCGGCCAGCGAGGTGCGCACCGTGTCGGGGAAGTGCTCGCGCAGGCCGGCTTCGTCCTGTCCCACGGCAATCGGCAGCGTCGGCCCTTCACTGGACAGGCGGGCCTCCGGCACGATGGCACGGATGCCGTCGATCACGTCGTCCACCGAGGCTTCTTCGCCCACCAGGTTGAACACGTGCGCGCCCTGGTGACGCCGCACGGCGGCCTGCACGAACAGCGCGGCGGCGTCTTCCACGTACACCATGCCGCAGCGGCCGCTGAAGGGCAGCACATAGGCTTCGCCCCGGGCGGCGGCCCGGCAGGCCAGGCTGGGTCCGGCGCTCAGGCCGGTGTCGCGCCCCGGGCCGTAGACCACGAAGGGACGGAAACCCACACTGCCGACGCCGGCGTCGTGCCAGTAGGCGCGGGCCGAGCCTTCGCAGGCCAGCTTGAACGCACCGTAGTGGGTTTCGGGCCAGGGCTGCTGGCTGTCGTGCCGGCCGAACACGCCGGCCGTGCTGGCGTAGGCGATCGAGCCGATGCCCTGCTGGCGTGCCGCTTCAAACACGTTGAGCGTGCCGATGAGGTTGATCTCGGCGCCGCGCACCGGCGACTGCTGACAGGCCGGCGTGAGCACTCCGGCGAGATGGATGATGGCGTCGCAGTCCTGGGCGGCGATCCCGACGTCCTGCGCCTTGCGCACGTCGCCGACCACCCAGACCATGTCGCGGGCCAGCCGCTGGCCGGCGATCTCCGCCACTTTGCTGCGGTCGCCGACGACGTCGAAAACCAGGGGTTCATGCCCGGCTTCCGCCAGTTGCCTGACGACCCAGGCACCCAGGAAGCCGCTGCCTCCAGTGACCAGTACCCTCATGTTGCTCCTCGAATGATTGTTGTGAAACGCAGGGTGTGTTTTCATTCTAGGAACGGGGTATGGGCCGCAACAGACAGCCACCGCAAACATGGAGTTTGCGTTTCGCAAAGTCAGGGGCTGGTGTCCGAGCGCAGGCTGCTGCCCTCCAGAAACAGCTCCTGGACCAGACCACGCAACCAGCGGTGACCGGCGTCGTGGTGGAAGCGTTCGTGCCAGTACTGCTTGACCGTGAACGGCGGCACCGGCACCGGGCAAGGGAACAGGTTCAGGCCGAAACTGCGCGCCAGCGAATGGCCGGTCCGGCTGGGCATGGTCGCGATCAGGTCGCTCGACGACACGATGGCCGGCACCCCCAGGTACACCGGCATTTCCAGAAACACCTTGCGCCGGATCTGCGCCCGCTCCAGGGCGGCCGCGAGCATGCGGTGGCCGGTGCCGAGGCTGATTTCGATGTGGCCTTCGCGCGCATAGGCCTCGCAGTCGAGCCGATTGCGCACGCGCGGGTGTTCGGGGTTGACCAGGCAGACCCAGACCTGGTCGAACAGCGCCTGCTGGTAGAAGCCGGTATCCAGTTCGGGGACCAGGCCGATGGCGAGATCGGCTTCGCCACTTTCCAGCAGCGTGCCGGCGTCGGGCCCGAGCTTGATCACCTCCAACTGCACCTGGGGAGCGAGGCGGCGCAGGCTCGCCAGCACATGCGGCAGCAGTGTCAGCATGCCGCCATCGGTGATGCAGACGCGGAACACGCGGTCGGCGGACAACGGGTCGAACGGCTGGGGTTCGGCATTGAGTGAACGCAGCACGCGCAGGGCTTCGCGTACCGAGGGCATCAGTTGCTCGGCACGCGGCGTGGGCAGCATGCCGCTGGGCGTTCTGACGAACAGCGGGTCTTTCAGCGCATCGCGCAACTGGTTGAGCCAGATGCTGACCGTGGGCGCGCTTTGTCCCAGTTGCTCCGCAGCCCGCGCCAGCCGGCGCGTGCTGTAGAGCACCTCCAAAAAACGCAGCAGCTTGACGTCCAGCAGCGCGTCGTCGAGCGGGTGTCTGTCCGCGCGTTTCATCGGCGAGGGACCTGTGAGCGCCACACGCGATACGGCCGCGCGGGTCAGACGGCGGACGTGGGCGGCAGCGGCACCCAGCCGGGCATGGGCACGGCGCGCACGAGGCGCGTCTCCTGCGCGGTAATCAGGTGGGCCGAAGCCTGCAGGTAGGCCGGAAAGTCGGGGTGGGCATCGCGGGCACGGCTGCGGCGCTCGTAGTCGGCGAAGTCTTCGTAGGCCCACAGGTGCAGGAACTGGTTCTGCGTGCCCACCACGCTGGTGTAGAAACCCACGGGATGCGCCAGCGTCTGCATCAGGATCGGCATGGCCAGGCGGTTGAAGACCTCCAGGAACTCCGGCATCTTGCGGAAAGCGATGGTGTAGACCCGGTGGTCCACCAGGGGACGGCTCAGGCTGCTGGCGGCGCTGACAGGCCAGGCCAGGGGGGTTGGGGTCGGGTTCATGCGCGTACTCCTGCCGTGTCGGCGATGTGGTTGCCCGTGAGGAAACCGAAAGTCATGTTGGGCCCGTGGGTGATGCCCGCACCCGGGTAGTTGCCCCCCATCATGCTGGCGCGGTCGTTGCCCACGGCGTACAG
>Ga0067045_1027675_pt1 | contig 71920 bp, 70 predicted proteins | sample TerdegcTABiofilm_FD_59184 | JGI IMG/M metagenome (GOLD analysis project Ga0067045, IMG submission 59184) | Combined Assembly of (Gp0054472, Gp0054536) Wastewater bioreactor microbial communities from Singapore -Terephthalate degrading...
GGGAGCCGTATTCGTAGATGCCTTCCATGCTGATGTGGCGGGCCTCGAAGGCGGCCGGGTTGAACATTTCCGACAGGAACTGTTCGCTCGCCTTGTCGCCGTGCAGCACGCAGTTTTCGCCGCCTTCTTCGTAGTTCAGCACGAACTGGACGGCCACCCGGGCCGCTCCGGGCCAGCGGGCGTGGGGCACGTCGCGGCCGTAGCCGATGAGGTCGCGCGGGTAGGGGGCGGTGCTGTCGTAGATCATGCGGGTGCTCAGGAAGAAAGGGCCAGGGACAGGTCGTTGGTGGGCAGCTTGCGGTCGAAGGTCAGGCCTTCCTCCACGTGCTGCAGGTGGTCGTTCATCAGGCGCACGGCCAGGTCGGCGTCCTTGGCCGCCAGGGCCTTGACGATTTCGGCGTGTTCCTCGTTGGAATGTTCGGCGGCGTTGGTGCTCTGGTACATCAGCGTGATCAGCGCACAGCGCGAGATCAGCTCGCGCAGCAGTTCGGCCAGCACCTGGTTGCCCATGAGTTCGGCCATGCGCACGTGGAAATCGCCCAGGAGTTCGGTGCGGCCCGGCACGTCCTGGTTGTCCACTGCCTGCCGCTCCTGCGCCACGTGTTCGCGCAGGGCCTTGATCTTGCTGGGGGTGACCTGCTGCACAAAAGCGCGGGTCATCTCGATTTCCAGCATGCGGCGCACGGCAAACACCTGCTTGGCTTCGTCCACCGAAGGAGACGCCACGAAGGCGCCGCGCGCCGGCTCCAGGCGGATCAGCCGGTTCTGGGAAAGCTGGAACAAAGCTTGCCTGACCAGGGTGCGCGAAACGCCGAAGTGGTCGGCCAGCTTCTGCTCGGCCAGTTTGGTGCCCGGGTGCAGACGGTGTTCCACGATCGCGCGGGTGAGTGACGCCACGATGTGATGCGTGCTGGAGTGTTCCATGGTGCGGTCATGATATCCAGAAAAACAAAAAGTGTATACACTTTTGGTCGACTGAAACCAACCCTCCCGAAAAGGAATCGCCATGGGCCTGAGTACCCACGTTCTGGACACCATGCACGGCTGCCCCGCAGCCGGCATGGCCGTCGAGCTCTACACCACCGAGGGTGATCGGGCCACACTGGTCAAGCGCTTCGAGCTCAACAGCGATGGCCGCAATCCGGACGGCCCGCTGTACGACAACGCCAGCCTGAAGGTGGGAACCTACCGGCTGGTGTTCGACGTGAAGGGCTATTTCGCTGCGAAAGGTGTGGTCCTGCCCGAGCCGAATTTCCTCCACCGCGTGGCCCTGGATTTCGGGGTGGCCCATACCGACCAGCACTACCACGTGCCGCTGCTGGTGAGCCCCTGGAGCTACAGCACGTACCGAGGCAGTTGACTGGCCCTGCGAACCCGACGACGCTTCCCGCTTGCTGCGTGGGAGACGGCCTCTCGGCGGCCGGGCGAAACCCGTTCTATGAGGCCTTGGGACGGGGCACGTGCGCCGGCAAGAGATCCGGCGTGCCATACCTGCATGGGGGGCGGGGGACCCGATGGTGCCGGGCCACTCGCATCGCCCCCTGGGGCGCCGCCGCCGCCGTGGGCGGCGCGGGGGTTAGCGGCTCCGCTGACCTTCGGTCAGGGTGTCGAGCTGGAACTGCCCGCTCTTGTCCCAGAGCCAGGTTTCGGTGTAGGTGACCCGGCCCATGCGGATGGGGGCGGGGAAGGGCGCGGCGGCCCGCACGGTGCGCTCGATTTCGGCCCGGGCGCCGGGGTGGCTGGGCGGCCGCATCCAGTTCAGGGCCACGATGCGGCCGCGGTGGTCGAGTTCGAGCTGCATGGTGCCCACGCCTTGCAGCAGCGGTGGCATCTTGCCCTTGTAGATGCGGTGGGCGTTGAGCGAATAGAGGTGGCGTGCGCCATCGCGCCGGTAGGCGCGCGGGGTGGCGGCCTCGGAGACGATGGCCGGGGGCGGTTCGGGCTGCACGGCCGGGGCGACCGGAGCCGGAGCCGGTGGCGGTACCGGCGTGCTCGCAACGGGCGCGGGCACCGGTGCGGCGCAGGCGGCCAGCAAGGCGGCCGTGCCGGTGCCGAGCCAGGCCCAGCCGAAAAAGCGGGGCTGGCGGCTGTCGGACGAAGCCGTTGCACCCGGTTGGTGCGAGCCTGGGATGATGTGTTTGTCTCTCATGCGGAACCTCTGGCGTCAGGGCCGGCCCTGGGGCCGGAAACCGGCGGCTATACACCGATCACCATGCAGTGTATGCACTTCTGCTGAAAACCCGATGAAGCGGTGCGCGCCATACTCGACCGGAAGCCCGGAAATTACCATTTCACACAGTTGCGTCGGCACCTGCGCCACACATGCCTTTTCTCCTGAGCCTTTTCCTGAAGCGCCTGGCCGACGAGCCGGCCGTCCTGGTGTCCATCAGCGATGCACGGGGCTCGGTGCCGCGGGAGCCGGGGACCTGGATGGCGGTGTTCGCCCAGGGCGAGGTGGGCACCATCGGCGGCGGCCGGCTGGAATGGGAGGCCCTGGCCCGGGCGCGTGGTCTGCTGGGGCAGGCGGCGGCCGAACCGGTCGAGCAGCACATCACGCTCGGGCCCAGTCTCGGCCAATGCTGCGGAGGGCGGCTGGCCTTGCGCTTTGAACCGGTGGTGGCGGCCGACGTCGAGCACCTGGCGCAGCGGCTGCGGCAGACCTGGCAGCCGGTGGCGCTGTTCGGCGGTGGCCATGTCGGGCGCGCCATCGTGCAGGCGCTGGCCCCGCTGCCGTTCGCGGTGACCTGGATCGACAGCCGCGACGAGGTGTTTCCCGCCGATGTGCCCGACACCGTGGTCACGGAGTACGCCGATCCGGTGCAGGACGCGCTGCGCGACGTGGTGCCAGGGTCGTTCGTGCTCATCATGAGCTTCTCGCACGCCGAAGACCTCGACGTCGTGGCGGCCTGCCTGCGGCGCCAGCGCGAGCGCGGCGATCTGCCGTTCGTGGGCCTGATCGGCAGCCGCACGAAGTGGGCGAGCTTTCGCGGCCGCCTGCGCGACCGCGGCTTTGGCGACGCCGAGTTGGACCGCGTCACCTGCCCCATCGGGTTGCCGGGCATCACCGGCAAGGCGCCCGCAGTGATCGCGGCGGCCGTGGTCGCCCAGTTGCTGCTGCAACACCGCGCCTGACCCGCCGACCGCACCCGCGGTCATCCCCCGTTCCCGCTGTTTGCGGGTAAACCCCAGCCATTTTGTGCGCGGGGTGTCTTGTCGCATTCAATTTTTGTATACAAACTATGTGTTCTAAATTTGAATCCAAACAAGGAGACCCATGAAGCTTCGCGTGATCAACCCGAACACGACGCAGGCGATGACGGACACCATCGCCCAGGCGGCGCGCCGCGTGGCGGGGCCGGGCACCGAGATCGTGGCCAGCCAGCCGGCCAGCGGGCCGGTGTCGATCGAGAGCCATTTCGACGAGGCCGTGGCCGCTGTGGGCGTGGCCGAGGAGGTGCTGGCCGGCGAGCGCGAGGGCACGGACGCCTACGTGATCGCCTGTTTCGGCGACCCGGGCCTGTGGTCGGCCCGCGAGCTGACGCGGGCGCCCGTGATCGGCATCGCCGAAGCGGCCTTCCACATGGCGGCCCTGATCGCCACCCGGTTTTCCGTCGTCACCACGCTGGGACGCACCTGCGTGATTGCCGAGCACCTGCTGGCGCAGTACGGCTTCGAGCACCAGTGCCGTCGTGTGCGCGCGGCCGAGATTCCGGTGCTGGACCTGGAGCACGACCCCGACGCCGCGCTGCGCAAGATCATCGAAGAGAGCCTGCGGGCCAAGGAAGAGGATGGGGTCGGCGCCATCGTCCTGGGCTGCGGCGGCATGGCCGACCTCACCGAAGAGATCTCGCGGGCTGTGGGCCTGCCCGTGGTCGAAGGCGTGACCGCGGCGGTCAAGCTGGCCGAATCACTGGTGCACCTGGGCCTGCACACCAGCAAACACGGCGACCTGGACTTCCCCCGTCCCAAGGCCTTTGCGGGCCGTTTCAGTCACTTCAGCGCCTGAGCGGCGCATTCCTGCTTCCCTACCAACGAGGAGACACACCATGAGTGAAGCGCAAGAGAAGGCGGCCGGCGAAGAGTCGCTGGCCCCGCAGGAAACCCGGATCATGGACCGCTGGTCCTACCTGCTGGCCTGGCTGGGCGGCTGCGTGTCCATCGGCACCTTTGCCATGGGCTCCAGCCTGGTTGGCCAGCTCAACATGCTGCAGGCCGTGGTGGCGATCGCCATCGGCTGCTTCGTCATCGGTGTGGCCCTGGCCATCAACGGCGCCGCCGGTCACAAGTACGGCATCCCTTTCATGGTGCAGGCGCGCACGGCATTCGGCTTTTCGGGCACCCGGCTGCCCGGTCTGGTGCGTGCGGTGCCGGCCGTGGTGTGGTTCGGCTTCCAGAGCTGGATCGGCGCCGGCGCGCTGAACGCGGTGTCGGCGACGCTGCTCGGCTGGGACAACCTGGTGGCCTGGTTCGTGATCTTCCAGCTGTTGCAGATCGCGCTGTCGGTCTACGGCTTCAAGGGCATCAAGTGGCTGGAGAACGTGGGTAGCGTCTTCATCATCGGCTCGCTGGTCTACATGTTCTACGCGGTGATCACCAAGTTCGGCGGCGCCATCAACGAGCGCATCACCAACATCGAAGGCACCTGGGGCCTGCCGTTCTGGGGCGCCACCATGCTGTTTCTGGGCATCTACAGCACCATGATGCTCAATGTGAGCGATTACTCGCGCGAGCTGCACAAGAACGTGCGGCCCGGTCCGTTGACCACCATCTATTCGATGAGCATCCTGCCGGCCACCCTGTTCATGGGCCTGATCGGCCTGATGGTTTCGGGTGCCACCGGCACGGCCGACCCGATCAAGGTGTTCTCCAGCGCGGTCGACAACACGCCGCTGCTGGTCACCACGCTGCTGTTCATCGCCTTTGCGCAGGTCACGACCAATGTGCTGAACAACGTCGTGCCACCGGCCTACGTGCTGATGGACCTGTTCCGCCTTTCGTTCCGCAAGTCGGCGGTGGTGGTGGGCCTGCTGGCTTTCTGCACTTTCCCGTGGGTGTTGGTGAAAGACGAATCGGCCTCGGGCCTGCAGATGTTCGTGCAGACCTATTCCGCCTTCCTCGGCCCGATCTTCGCGGTGCTGGTGGTGGACTATTACGTGCTGCGGGGCCGTCGCCTCGACCTGGTGAAGCTCTACGACGAAAACGGCCCGTACCGCGGCGTCAACTGGGCCGGCATGCTGGCCACACTGGCCGGTGCGGCCGTGGCGCTGTCGTTCCCGGCCATCAGCTGGTACGCCAGCCTGTTGCCGGCCGGCGTGGTGTATTACCTGCTGATGAACCACTGGGCCCCGTGCCGGCGCTTCCTCGACGGCCATGAGACGGTGGTGCCGCCGGTGGGCGCCGGCCGGAGGGCCTGAGCCTAGAATCCCGGCATGCCCAGAAAACGCAGCACGCCGGTGAGTGCTCCGGCTCCCCAGGTGGGGCCGGAGGATGTGCTGGACACGACCGAGCGCGGCCCCACGGTCGAGAGCATTGCGCAGGACGTGGCCGCCGCCATCGTGGAAAAGCGCATTCCCCCCGGCACCTGGTTGCGCGAAGAAGCCCTGGGCCGGGTCTATGGCGTGAGCCGCACCAAGGTGCGTGCGGCACTGCTCATGCTGGCCAAGGACAAGCTGGTCGAAACCATCCCCGACAAAGGCACCTACGTGTGCCAGCCCGGCGTGGAAGAGGCGCGCGAGGTGTTTTCGGCGCGCCGCCTCATCGAGGCCGAGATCGTGCGCCGCTTCGTGGCCCGGGCCCGGCCGGCCGACTTCGAACAACTGCGGCAGCACATCCGCATGGAACGCTCCGCGCTCAAGGGGCCGGCGCTCGGCGCCGTGCGCGAAAAGCTGCTGGGCGACTTCCACGTGGCGCTGGCCGAGGCCGCCGGGCACCGCATCCTGACCGAGATCCTCACCGAACTGGTGGCGCGCAGCTCGCTGATCGCCATGCTCTACCAGAGCAGCAACGACGCGCACTGCTCCACCGACGAGCACGAGCAGTTCCTGCGGATCTGCGAATCCGGCAACGTGTCGCTGGCGGTGGCCAACATGATGGACCACCTGCAGCGCCTGGAAGCCAGTCTCGATCTGGGCCAGGTGCGCGCCAGCCGGCAGCTCGATCTGGTCAACGCCCTGATGATGTGAATGCCCCGGCTGGCACGGCACGTGCTTGATGGCCACTCATCCATCGGGGTCAACCCTGTGGTGCTTGTCTTCAAAAAGTGTATACACTTCGCGACCGGTCGCAGCGGAGCCGGGGCTGGTCGATATCAGCTCCGAGCGCGGCCCTCAGCCGACTCAGAGCGCCCGCGGTGGTGAGTCGCAAACCCTGACGGCACGGCCGTCCTTGTGTTGAGGTGCCATGGAAACCTATCTGCTCGACTGGGCCAATCTGCTGCTGCGCTGGCTGCACGTCATCGTCGCCATCGCCTGGATCGGTTCTTCCTTCTACTTCGTCTTTCTCGACAGCAGCCTCACGCCGCCCGAAGACGAACAGCTGAAGCAAGACGGCGTCAGCGGCGAACTCTGGGCGCTGCATGGCGGTGGCTTCTACCACCCGGTCAAGTTCAAGGCCGCGCCGCCGAAGCTGCCCGAACACCTGCACTGGTTCTACTGGGAAAGTTATTCGACCTGGCTGTCGGGCTTTGCGCTGTTCCTCGTCTCCTACCTCTGGAGTCCCAGCGTCTACCTGATCGACCCGCGCATCATGGCGTGGTCGCCCGCCGGCGCCATCGCTGCGGCGCTGGCTTTCCTGGTAGTGTTCTGGCTCGCTTACGACACCATCTGCCGCACGCTGGGGCAGACCAAAAATGGCGATGCCAAGGTGGGTGCCCTGGTGCTGGTGCTGGTCTGTGTGGCCGCCGTTGCCGCCACCCACATGTTCGCCGGCCGCGCAGCGTTCCTGTTGATGGGCGCGATGCTCGCCACGTCCATGAGCGCCAACGTGTTCTTCTGGATCATCCCGGGCCAGCGCACGATGGTGGCCGACATGAAGGCCGGCCGCCCGGTGGACCCGATCCATGGCATCCGCGGCAAGCAGCGCAGCGTGCACAACACCTACTTCACGCTGCCGGTGCTGTTCGCGATGCTCAGCAACCACTACAGCTTCACCTACGCGCATCCGCAGAACTGGCTGATCCTGATCGCCATCATGTTCGCGGGCGCGGCCATCCGCCAGTTCTTCGTCATGCGGCATGGCTACAAGCTGGGCCGCAACCCGCATCCCTGGAAATACGCCGCGGTGGGGGTGGCCGTGCTGCTGGGTCTGATCGTCTGGCTCAAGCCCGCGCCCGTGGCCCCGGCCGCTGCGGCGCCGGCGGCGGTGACCTATGCCCAGTTGCAGCCGGTGGTGGCGCAGCGCTGTGTCATGTGCCACGGCGAGGCGCTGCAGAGCAAGGGCGTGCGCCTGGACTCGGCCGATGCCGTGAAGCAGCATGCCCAGATGATCTACCAGCAGGTCGTGGTGCAAAAACTCATGCCGTTGAACAACGCCACGGGGCTGACGGACGAGGAACGCGCGCTGTTCGCGCAATGGTTCCAGGGCGGCGCCGTGGTGCCATGAGGGCGCTATGCTCGGCGGCATGCATCCGGACACCTTCTCCCTCGATCTGCTTGAATTCCTGACGGGCCCCGACGCGGCCGCTGCGCCGGTGGCCAGTGTGATCGTGCTGCACGGCCTGGGGGCCGATGGCCGCGACTTCGTGCCCGTGGCCCAGGCCATGGACCTGTCCGCCGTCGGGCCGGTGCGCTTCGTGCTGCCCAGCGCGCCGGAGCGGCCGGTGACCATCAACGGCGGCTACCGCATGCGCGCCTGGTACGACCTCTACCCGCCCCCGGCCGATCCGGCCCAGCCCCGTCCGGAGGACGAGGCCGGCCTGCGCGGGTCGCAGGCCATCGTGCAGCAACTCATTCACCGCGAAGTGGCGCGGGGCGTGCCGGCCCACCGGGTGGTGCTGATGGGCTTTTCGCAGGGCTGTGCCATGAGCCTGCTCACGGGCCTGCGCGCACCCGAGCGCCTGGCCGGCCTGGTGGCGCTCTCGGGCTACCTGCCGCTGCCGGATACCACCGCGGCCGAGGCCAGCGAAGCCCACCGCGGTCTGCCGGTGTTTCTGGCGCATGGCACGGACGACGACATCGTGGTGCTCCCGCGCGGGGAGGCGGCCCGCGACGCGCTGACCGCCCTGGGCTGTGCCGTGACGTGGCGCACCTACCCGATGGCGCACGAGGTCTGCCTGGAGCAGATCCGCGACATCAACGCCTGGCTGGTGCAGCAACTGGCCGCCTGAGCCCGGCTACCGCCGGGGACGGTCAGCGGAGGGCCACCCTGGTTTTCCCGCCTTCAGTGTCGGGCGCAATGGCCGATAGACGGCTATCTTTTGCGTTTTGCCTGGTGCCATGCCGTCTTCCTCCCGAATCCCGACACCCCGCTCCGGAACCTGGTCGCTCACCGGCAAACTGGCCACCGCGGCCGTGCTGCTGTGTGTCGCCTGCGTCAGCGCCACCAGCGTGGTGGTCGGCCTCAATGCCAGCGGGCAGGCCCACGCCGCCGCGAGCGCGCAGGCGCAGGAGGCGGCCAATGGCGCGGCCGGCCAGGTGAGCGGTGAACTCGGGCGCAGCTTCTCGGCCGTGCTGGCCTTCGCCAGCCTGCTGGAGGGGCAGCGCGCTGCCGGGCACCCGCCGTCGCGCGACCAGCTCGACGACATGGCCCGGCACCTGTTGCAGCAGCGGCCCGACTTCATCGGCACCTATTCGATCTGGGAGCCGAACGCGCTCGACGGCCAGGACGCCGAGCATGTGAACCAGGCGCCGGCCCACGACGCCACCGGCCGCTACATCGCCTACTGGAACCGCGCGGGCGGGCCGATCGCGGTCGAGGCCCTGGTGGACTACGAAAAACCGGGCGCCAATGCCTGGTACGACACCCCGCGCCGCTCGCTCAAACCCGCGCTTCTGGAGCCGTATGTCTACACGGTGGGCGGCAAGGACGTGCTGATGAGCACCATGGTGGCGCCGTTGCTGGTGGGTGGCCGCTTCGTGGGGGCGGCGGGGGCCGACCTGCCGCTCGCTGGCCTGTCGGAACGGCTGGGCCAGCTGGAGCCGGTGCCCGGGGGGCGGGTGCAACTGCTGTCCAACGGCGGGCTCTACCTGGCCCACCGCGATGCGCAGCGCCTGGGCCAGCGGGCCGACGACCTGCCAGCGCCCGCGCTGGAGAAGGTGCGCCAGGGCGAACCCTATCGCTGGGACGACGGCCAGGGCTGGGCCCATGTGGCGTCGCCCATCACCGTGCTGGACGGCACCGCGCCCTGGAGCGTGGTGCTGTCGTACCCGCAGTCGGTCGCCGCCGAGGCCGCCCGGCGGCAGATTCAGGCTGCGGTGCTCGCGGCTGCGGTGGCCTGCGCGCTCGGGGCCGTGCTGATGATCTGGCTGGTGCGATCGCTGATGAAGCCCTTGCGCACGCTGGGCCACACCATGCATGCACTGGCCAGCGGCGACACCGACCTCTCGGTCGAGCTGCCGGTGCGCGGCAACGACGAGCTGACCGTGATCGCCCGGGGCTTCAACGCGTTTGCCGGCAAGCTGCGCCAGGCGTTCAGCGCCGTGGGCGAGGTGTCGACCGGTGTGGCCGATGCGTCGCGCGAGATCGCCCTGGGCAACACCGACCTGTCGGTGCGCACCGAACAGCAGGCCAGCCACCTGCAGCAAAGCGCCAGCGCCTTGCGCGAGCTGTCGGAAAGTGCGGTGCACAGCGCAGCGTCTTCCGACCATGCCGCGCAGCTGGCGCGCCAGGCGGTGGCGCAGGCACACGCCGGGCAGGACGTGATGGGGCAGAGCCGCCTGGCCATGGACCAGATCAACGACTCCAGCCGGCGCATCGCCGACATCACGGGCGTGATCGATTCGATCGCGTTCCAGACCAACATCCTGGCGCTCAACGCCGCGGTCGAGGCGGCCCGTGCGGGCGACCAGGGGCGCGGGTTCGCGGTGGTGGCCGGGGAAGTGCGTACCCTGGCACAGCGTAGTGCCGAAGCGGCCAAGGACATCCGCCGCCTGACGCAGGATTCGGAGGAACGGGTCGAGACCGGCACCGGGCTGATGCGCCAGGCCGAATCGGCGCTGAACACCCTGGGGGACGCGGTGCGCCAGGTGGATCAGTTGCTCTCCGAAATCAGCGCCGGTTCGCGCCTGCAGTCCGAACGGGTGCAGTCGGTCACGCAGTCGATCGGCGAGATCGACCAGAACACCCAGCAGAACGCCGCCATCGTCGAGCAGGCCGCGGCCGCCGCCGACGCGCTCAAGCAGCAGTCGGCCCGGCTGGTCGACACGGTGCACCAGTTCGTGCGCTGAGGCCGGCGCGGGTGCCGACCGGTTTGACCGGATCGGTCCCGCCGCGCCGCATCCGGTCGCACAATGGTCCGGAGCAGGCCCAGCCGGTGGGCCTCGCCACAGCACAAGGAGCTTTGCATGCGACTCAAGGACAAGGTGATCATCATCACGGGCGGCGCCAGCGGTATCGGGTTGGCCACGGTGGAGCGCTGCCTCGCCGAAGGCGCCCGCGTCGCGCTGGCCGACATCCCCGCTTCCGAAGGCGCTGCGCGGGCGCAGGCTCTGGCCGCGCAGCACGGTGGGCGCTGCCTGTTCGTGCCGGTGGATGTGACCGCCACCGAGCAGGTCGATGCCCTGGTGGCGACCACGGTGGCGCATTTCGGCCGGCTCGATGGCGTGTTCAACAACGCCGGCATCGGGGGCCTCAACCCGTCGGACAGCTACGCCGACGCCGACTTCCTGCGGGTCATCGACGTCAACCTCAACGGGGTGTTCCGTGTCGCGCGCGCGGCGCTCAAGCCGATGTATGCCCAGGGCGGTGGCAGCATCGTCAACTGCGCGTCCATCCTCGGGGTGTTCGGCCAGAGCCAGACGGCGGCCTACACCGCCGCCAAGGGCGGGGTGGTCAACCTCACCCGAACCCTGGCGCTCGAGTGCGCCGCCAAGGGCGTGCGGGTCAACGCCGTCGGACCGGGCTACATCGACACGCCGCTGCTGTCGGGGCTCGATGACGGTTTCCGCCAGTTCCTGATCGGCCTGCACCCGATCGGCCGCCTCGGCCGGCCGGAAGAGGTGGCCCAGGCCGTGCTGTTCCTGCTGAGCGACGAGGCCAGCTTCATCACCGGCGCCCACCTCCTGGTGGACGGGGGCTTCACGGCCGGCAAGTCCTGATCGGCCCGCTCTGCCGCGCCGCGTCGTGCCGTTTCAGGCCGCCGTGCGTGCGGTCTGGACCAAGGTCTGCGCGAGCTGGTTGTGCCGTTCCAGCAGCGGTTCCAGCGCCACGCTGGCCAGCCGGCCTTCGCGCACCACCACCCGGCCGTTGACCACGGTCCAGGCGGCCTGGGGGCTGGCACACAGCAGCAGGCTGGCGACGGGGTCGTGCACGGCCCCACCCGCGAAGCCGAGCGTGCGCAGGTCGAACAGCGCGAGGTCGGCGCACATGCCCGGCGCCAGGTGACCGATGTCGCTGCGGCCCAGCACCTGCGCGCCACCGCGGGTGGCTAGGTGCAGCGCGTCGCGCGCGGTCATTTCGGCAGGACCGAGGTCGCAGCCGAAGAAGGTCTTGCCGTTGTGCGTCTCGGGTGCCGAGAGCGCGCGGCCCACGCGCGCCAGCAGCAGCGCCTGCCGCGCCTCGTTCACCATGTGCGCGCCGTCGTTGCTGGCGCTGCCGTCCACGCCCAGGCCCACCGGCACGCCGGCGTCCACCATGCGGCGGATGGGGGCAATGCCGCTGGCCAGGCGCATGTTGCTGCAAGGGCAATGCGCCACGCCGGTGCGGCTGGCGGCGAACAGGCTGATGCCTTCGTCGTCGAGCTTGACGCAGTGCGCGTGCCAGATGTCGTCGCCCAGCCAGCCCAGTTCCTGCGCGTACTGCGCCGGGGTCTTGTTGAACTTCTCGCGGCTGTAGGCGATGTCGTGGTCGTTCTCGGCCAGGTGGGTGTGCAGGCGCACGCCCTGGCCCTTGAAGCTGCGCGCCAGCTCGGCGCTCTGCTTCATCAGCGCGGGGCTGACGGAGAACGGTGAACACGGCGCCAGCGCGATCTGCACCATGGCGCCGTGCGCGGCGTTGTGCCAGGTTTCGATCAGGCGCTGGCTGTCCTTGAGGATGGCGTCTTCGCTCTCCACCACGCGGTCGGGTGGCAGGCCGCCTTGCGACTGGCCCACGCTCATGCTGCCGCGTGTGGCGACGAAGCGCATGCCGATTGCCTGAGCGCCTTCGATGCTGTCCTCCAGCCGCACGCCGTTGGGGTAGATGTAGAGGTGGTCGCTGCTGGTGGTGCAGCCCGAAAGCAGCAGCTCGGCCATGGCGACCTGGGTCGAGACCCGCACCATCTCGGGCGTCAGCCCGGCCCAGATCGGGTAGAGCCCGCGCAGCCAGCTGAAGAGTTCGGCGTCCTGCACACCGGGGATGGCCCGCGTGAGCGACTGGTACATGTGGTGGTGGGTGTTGACCAGGCCCGGCGTGACCAGGTGGCCGCGCGCGTCGATCACCTCGCCCGCCGATTCGCGCAGTGCGCGCGGCAGCTCGGCGGTGGGGCCGATCCACTCGATGACGTTGTCGCTCACGAACAGCGAGGCGTCCTTCAGTTCGCGCCCCATCAAAGGGTCGGCGTGGTCGAAGGTGGCGATGCAGGCGGCGTTGTGGATCAGCAGGGAGTTCATGTCACTTCAACCAGTAGTTCGGTTTGGAGAAAGTCTTCTTCAGGTGCTCGATGAAAAAGCGCACCTTGGCTGGCAGATGGCGCTGCTGCGGGTACACGGCCAGGATGTCGTAGGCGGGCAGGGCGAACTCGTCGAGCACGGTCACCAGCTCGCCGCGCTGCAGCTGCGCCTGGATCTCCCAGGTGCTGCGCCAACCCAGGCCCAGGCCCTCGCTGACCCAGCGGTGCAGCAGCTCGCCATCGTTGCAGTCCAGGTTGCCCTCGGCACGCACCGTCACGGTCTTGCCGTCCTGCTGGAAGTACCAGCCGCGCTGCTGGCCCCCCTGCAGGTTGAAGGCCAGGCAGTGGTGCCGGGCCAGGTCGTCCAGTGTCTGCGGTTTGCCGTGCCGGCGGAAGTAGGCGGGCGTGCCGCACACCACGCGCTGGTTGGTGGCGAGCCTGATGGCGACGAAGTTCGGGTCGATCGCGCCGCCGATGCGGATGCCCATGTCGTAGCCCTCGCGCACCAGGTCCACCACCCGGTCGGTCAGGTTGAATGACAGCTTGACTGCGGGGTGGGCCTTGAGGAAGGCGCTGGCGTGCGGCGCCACGTGCAGCCGGCCGAAGGCCGCGGGCGCGGACACGATGAGGTGCCCGCTGGCCTGGTGCTTCTGTGCCGCCACGCTGGCCTCGGCCTGCGCCCACTGCGCCAGCAGCGGCCGGCATTCGTCGAGGAAGCGCGCGCCCGCGTCGGTCAGCACCAGGCGCCGGGTGGAGCGGTGCATGAGTTGCGTGCCCAGACGTTTTTCCAGCGCGTCGATGCGCCGGCCCATCATCACCGGCGTGATGCCGGCGTGCAGCGCGGCCGCGGCCAGGCTGCCGTGCTCCATCACCTGCACGAAGGCTTCGATCTCTTTGTAGCGGTCCATGGGGGCATGTTATCGGCGCGATTGCGTACCGCAAGTATCGAATCAACTGACCGCGGGTGGCATTCACAAGACCGTATGGCCTCCATAGCATCGACCCCAGTTCACAAACCACTGGAGACAGGCAATGGCCAAGATGAAAGCCGCGATGGCGGCGGTGCTGGTGATGGAGAAAGAAGGCATTGCCCAGGCCTTCGGTGTGCCGGGCGCAGCCATCAACCCGCTCTATGCCGCACTGCGCGAGCGCGGCAGTATCGCCCACGTGCTGGCGCGCCATGTGGAGGCCGCTTCGCACATGGCCGAGGGCTACACGCGGGCCCGGGCCGGCAACATCGGCGTGTGCATCGGCACCAGTGGCCCGGCCGGTACCGACATGATCACCGGCCTGTATTCGGCCAGCGCCGATTCGATACCAATCCTCTGCATCACCGGTCAGGCGCCGCGCGCGCGCCTGTACAAGGAGGACTTCCAGGCGGTGGACATCGAGAGCATCGCCAAGCCGGTGACCAAGTGGGCCGTGACCGTGCGCGAACCGGCCCTGGTGCCGCGCGTGTTCCAGCAAGCCTTCCACCTGATGCGTTCGGGCCGTCCGGGGCCGGTGCTGATCGACCTGCCGTTTGACGTGCAGATGGCCGAAATCGAGTTCGACATCGAAACCTACGAGCCGCTGTCGGTGTACAAACCCGCGGCCACGCGCAAGCAGGTGGAGAAGGCGCTGGACATGTTGGCCGCCGCCGAAAAGCCGCTGATCGTGGCCGGTGGCGGCATCCTCAACGCCGACGCGGCCGATCTGCTGGTGCAGTTTGCAGAAATCACGGGTGTCCCGGTGATCCCCACGCTCATGGGCTGGGGTTCCATCCCCGACGACCACCCGCTCATGGCCGGCATGGTGGGCTTGCAGACCAGCCACCGCTACGGCAACGCGACGATGCTGGCGAGCGACTTCGTGCTCGGCATCGGCAACCGCTGGGCCAACCGCCACACAGGCAGCGTCGAGACCTACACCAAGGGCCGCCAGTTCGTGCACGTGGACATCGAACCCACGCAGATCGGCCGCGTGTTCGAGCCGGACTTCGGCATCGTCAGCGATGCGAAGGTCGCGCTGGAACTGTTCGTGCAGGTGGCGCGCGAGCGCCGCGCCGCGCAGGCCTGGCCCAGCTACGCCGCCTGGGCCGAGCGCTGCGCCGAACGCAAGCGCGTGATGCTGCGCAAAACGCACTTCGAACAGATCCCCATGAAGCCGCATCGTGTGTACGAGGCCATGAACCAGGTCTTCGGCCGCGACACGGTCTACGTCAGCACCATCGGCCTGAGCCAGATCGCGGCGGCGCAGTTCCTGCACGTCTACGGCCCGCGCCAGTGGATCAATTGCGGCCAGGCTGGCCCGCTGGGCTGGACGCTGCCGGCCGCCCTGGGCGTGGTGGCGGCGTTCGCCGGGCCGCCCCAAGAACGACAGCACCCCCCTGGGGGGCCTGGCGAAGCCAGGGTTGGGGGCCATTTCCCGCCGACCAAGCAGGTGGTGGCGCTCTCGGGGGACTACGACTTCCAGTTCCTGATCGAGGAACTGGCCGTGGGCGCGCAGTTCCGCCTGCCCTACGTGCACGTGCTGGTGAACAACAGCTACCTGGGCCTGATCCGCCAGAGCCAGCGCGGCTTCGACATGGACTACTGCGTTCAGCTGGCTTTCGACAACCAGAACCTGCCGGAGGATGCGGGTGGCCTGCGCGGCTATGGCGTGGACCACGTGGCCGTGGTGGAAGGCCTGGGCTGCAAGGCCCTGCGCGTGACCGACCCCGCCCACCTGGAAGGCGCGCTGCGCCAGGCGCAGCAGATGGTGGCCGAGCACCGCGTGCCGGTGGTCGTGGAATGCATCCTCGAACGGGTGACCAACATCGCCATGGGCACCGAGATCGACAAGGTGGTCGAGTTCGAAGACATCGACTGCCGCGCAGCCCAGGGTCTTGAGACGGCAGGGCTGCTCGACTGACCCTCGCACCTCGCTCCGCGCCACCCCCACAAGGGCGACACCCGCCGTCCAGCCAGGCTGGCCTGGTGTTCCCTCTCGATACCGAAGGAAAGAAGATGCCGAAATTCGCTGCCAACCTCTCCATGCTCTGGAACGAGCTGCCCTTCCTCGACCGATTCGACGCGGCCGCCAAGGCCGGGTTCCAGGCCGTGGAATTTCTGTTCCCCTACGACCACCCGGCGGCCGAGGTGGCCGAGCGCCTGCAGCGCCATCGGCTGCAGTTGGTGCTGCACAACCTGCCGCCGGGCGACTGGGCCGCGGGCGAGCGCGGCATCGCCTGCATCCCGGGGCGGGAGGACGAGTTCCGGGCTGGCGTGGCCAAGGCCGCCGAGTACGCGCCGGTGATCGGCGTGCAGCGCTGGCACTGCATGGCCGGCCTCATGCCTGCGGGCGTGAGCGAAGCCCAGGCCCGCGCGACCTGGGTCGGCAACGTGCGTTTTGCCGCCGCCGAAGCGAAGAAGCTGGGGCTGCCACTGCTGATCGAGCCCATCAACACCTTCGACATGCCGGGCTACTTCGTCAACCGACCGCGCCAGGCCATCGCGCTGATGGACGAGGTGGGTGCCGACAACGTGTTCCTGCAGTACGACATCTACCACGCGCAGCGCATGGAAGGCGAGCTGTGCAACACCATCAAGGACCTGTTGCCGCGCATCGCCCACATGCAACTGGCCGACACGCCGGGCCGCCACGAGCCCGGCACCGGCGAGATCCACCACCGCCACCTGTTCGACCACATCGACGCGCTGGGCTACACCGGCTGGATCGGTTGTGAATACAAGCCCAAGGACGCCGCGCCTGGCGGCACGGACCGTGGCCTGGGCTGGATCGCGGCGCACGGGCAGACACTTTGATATCACCAGCGAAGGAACCTTCTCATGACCAAGAGCGGCACCAAAGTCGGCTTCATCGGCCTCGGCATCATGGGCGCACCCATGGCCCTGAATCTCATCAAGGCGGGGCACACGCTGTTCGTGTCCAGCCGCAGCAGAATCCCGGCCGAGCTGGCCGAGGCGGGCGCGACGGTCTGCACCAACGCCACCGAAGTGGCCCGGCGCGCCGACGTCATCATCACCATGGTGCCCGACACGCCGCACGTGCAGGATGTGCTGTTCGGCGAGACCGGCGTGGCCAAGGGCTTGTCGGCCGGCAAGGTGGTGGTGGACATGAGTTCCATCAGCCCGATGGCCACCAAGCAGTTCGCACAGCAGATCAACGCCCTGGGCTGCGACTACCTGGACGCGCCGGTCAGTGGTGGCGAGGTCGGCGCCAAGGCCGGCAGCCTGACCATCATGGTCGGCGGACCCGAAGCGGCGTTCGAGCGCGTGAAGCCGCTGTTCGAGGCCATGGGCCAGAACATCACGCTGGTGGGGGGCAACGGCGACGGCCAGACCACCAAGGTGGCCAACCAGATCATCGTGGCGCTCAATATTGAAGCGGTGGCCGAGGCCCTGCTGTTCGCCAGCAAGGCCGGCGCCGACCCGGCCAAGGTGCGCCAGGCGCTGATGGGCGGCTTCGCGGCCAGCCGCATCCTGGAAGTGCATGGTGAACGCATGGTCAAGCGCACCTTCCACCCGGGCTTTCGCATCGAGCTGCACCAGAAGGACCTCAACCTCGCCCTGCAGGGCGCGAAGGAACTGGGTGTGAGCCTGCCGAACACCGCGAGCGCCGCTCAACTGATGCAAAGCTGTGCCGCGCACGGTCTCGCCGGTCTGGACCATTCCGCGCTGTGCCGCAGCCTGGAAATGATGGCCGGGCACGACATTGCGACCGCACCGCTCTGACGGCCGGGGCCCTGTCCTGGTGAGCACATCGGAAGACCGGCAAGCCGGCTCCCGCCTGAAGTTCGACGAACCCACGGCCTGCCCCGGCATCGCTAGACTGCGCGCATGACTATCCCCCCATTGCCCAGCCTGAACGACCCGCAGGCCCTGCTGCGCCACCTCTACGACGTGGCGGTGCAGCGCGCGCTGCCGCTGCACAACACCGCCGCCAGCCTGCCAGCGCCCCCGAAAGGGCGCACCCTGGTGCTCGGCGCCGGCAAGGCCGGTGGCGCCATGGCGCACGCGGTGGAAGCGCTGTGGCCGGCCGATGCGCCGCTGTCGGGCCTGGTGGTCACGCGCTACGGCCACACGCCGCCGCGCCCGGCAGGGCTGGCCCAGCGCATCGAGGTGGTCGAAGCCGCACACCCCGTGCCCGACGCGGCCGGCCTGCAAGCCGCCCAGCGCATCCTGGCACTGACACAAGGCCTGACCGAGGACGACCTCGTGCTGTGCCTGATCTCTGGTGGCGGCTCGGCACTGCTGACCCTGCCGTGCGAGGGCCTGACGCTGGCAGACAAGCAGCGCATCAACCGCCAGTTGCTCGAAAGCGGCGCCCACATCGGCGAGATGAACACCGTGCGCAAGCACCTCTCGGCCATCAAGGGAGGGCGGCTGGCGGCAGCCTGCGCGCCCGCGCGCGTGGTCACGCTGACCATCAGCGACGTGCCGGGCGACGACGTCAGCGTGATCGCCAGCGGCCCCACCGTGGCCGACGCCAGCACCTGCGCCGACGCGCTGGCCATCCTGCGCCGTTACGGCATCGCCGTGCCCCCTGCGGTGCAGGCGCAGCTCGAAGCCGGCACGCTGGAAACCCCCAAGCCCGGCGACCCGCGCCTGGCGCGCTGCGAAACCCACCTGATCGCCACCCCGCAGCAAAGCCTGGAAGCCGCCGCCGAGGCCGCGCGCGCCCTGGGGCTGCGCGCCTACGTGCTCAGCGATGAGATCGAGGGCGAATCGCGCGAAGTCGGCAAGGTGCACGCCGCGCTGGCGCGCTCCACGGCGCTGCACCGCAGCAGTTTCGAGGCGCCCTGTGTCCTCCTCAGCGGTGGCGAAACCACGGTCACCGTGCGTCCGCGTGCCGAGGGCCAGCCCAAAGGCCGGGGCGGGCGGGCCGGCGAGTTCTGCCTCGGGCTGGCGCAGGCGCTGGGCGGGCAGCCGGGTGTGTGGGCCCTGGCCGCCGATACCGACGGCATCGACGGCGTGGAAGACAACGCCGGCGCCCGGGTGGCGCCCGACACGCTGGCCCGTGCAGCGACCCAGGGCCTGAAGATCGCCGACCACCTGGCGCGCAACGACGCCTACGGCTTTTTCGCCCCGCTGGGCGACCTGGTGATGACCGGTCCGACCCACACCAACGTGAACGATTTCCGCGCCATCTGGGTGGCCTGAGGCCGGGGCCGGACGGTCGGCGCCGGGCCGGGGCGCCGGATCGTTTCTAATGTCGCCCTGGCCGCTGCCGCCGTTCTCCGGAACGGGCAGGGCCGGAGCCGCTGCCTGCGGGCTGTGCGGCCCTTTGCCGGCCGGGCGTCTGCCCAGGGCCGGCATGGCCGGCTCCCCGGGGGCTGGCGATGGTTCCCGATTCGACTCAAGCGCCCCTGCGGGGGCCTGGCAACGTTTTGCACGCATCCTTTCACCAACCTGCGCTGGTGCGCCTGCTCGCCGACTGGGCGCCGGCCGACAGCGCCGCGCCCGGCGGCGATCTGGCCGAACGGCTCGGCCACTGGCTGAACGTGGCCGACGCGATCACCCTGCGCTCGGCGCTGCAGGCCGTGCCGGCCGTGGCGTCGGCGCGCGCGGCCCGGGCGCCGGGCGTTGCGCCCGATCTGGCGGCCGAACTGCAGCGCCAGCGCAGCACGCTGAGTGCTTCGCTGAGCGCGAACGACGAGCCGCCCGAGCCAGAGTTCGCGCTGCACCACCAGCGCTACCTGATGGGGCAGCGCCGCATGGAGATGGCCATCGACGCGCTGCGCGAACACGTGCGCCAGACCCTCGCCCGCACCTCGCCCCGGCTGGCGCAACTGGCCGCGCTCGACGCTGTGCTCGACCAGATGCTCGGCGGGCGCGAACAGCACCTGCTGGCCAGCGTGCCCGCCTTCCTCAAACAACGCTTCGAGCAGCGGCGCCGCGAACAGGTAGCCGACGCGCCCGACGTCCCGGCCGACGCCTGGCTCCAGGCCTTCGCGCAGGACTGCCGGGCCGCCGCGCTGGCCGAGCTGGACCTGCGGCTGCAGCCCGTGACCGGCCTGGTCGAGGCGTTCCAACAAGAAACCGCTTTTTCCGCATGACTCCCAAAGCTCTGATCGCTGCCTGCTTGCTGGGCCTGCTGGCCGTTGTCTGGATCGCCGTGGGCTTTGCCGCCTCGGGCAACCCGGTGGCGCTGGCCATGACCGTGCTGATTGGCGCCGTGTTCATCGCCGGCGCGCTCGAAATCCGGCGCTTTCGCACCGCCACCACCGGCCTGGGCGGCGCGCTCGACCGCCTCACCGCGCCCCCCGAGCGCCTCGACGACTGGCTGCCGCAGGTGCCCGCCGAGCTGCGCGACGCCGTGCGCCGGCGCGTCGACGGCGCCCGGGTACCGCTGCCCGGCCTGCCGCTCACGCCGTATTTCATCGGCCTGCTGGTCATGCTCGGCATGCTCGGCACCTTCCTGGGCCTGGTGATCACGTTCAAGGGTGCGGTGTTCGCGCTGGAAGGCTCGACCGATCTCAACGCCATCCGCGCCGCGCTGGCGGCGCCCATCCGCGGCCTCGGCCTGTCGTTCGGCACCTCGGTGGCGGGCGTGGCCACCTCGGCGCTGCTGGGCCTGATGGCGGCGCTGGTCCGCCGCGAGCGGCAGGCCGCCACGCAGCGGCTCGATGCCCGCATCGCGGGCGAGCTGCAGGCGCTGACCCCCGCCTACCGGCGCGAGCAGGGCTGGCAGGCGCTGCAGCAACAGGCCACCGTGCTGCCCCAGGTGGCCGAACGCCTGCAGACCCTGATGGCGCAACTGGACGCCCGCAGCGAACAGCTCGACCAGCGCCTGAGCGAACGGCAGGCCCAGTTCCACACCGAGGCCGCCAGCGCCTACCAGGGCCTGGCCGCGGCGGTGGCGCAAACCCTGACGCAGAGCCTCGAAGCCAGTGCGCGCGCTGCTGGCGAGAGCCTGCGGCCGGTGGTGTCGGCGGCCATGGACGCCATCGCTGCCGATGCCCGGCAGCAGCATCAGCACGTGAGCGAGACCGTGCAGGTCCGGATGGCCGAACTGACCGACCGTTTCGGCGCCCGTGCGGCCGCCGTGGCCGACACCTGGGCCGCCTCGCTGGACCGGCAGGCGCAGGCCGAAGAGCGCCGGCTGCAGGCCCTGGGCCAGACCCTGGACGGATTCAGCAGCGGTTTTGCGCGCCAGTCGGCCGAATTGCTGGCCAGTGTGCAGGCCACCAGCCACCAGGCCCTGACCGCGCAGGCCAGCGCCGACGCCGAACGGCAGGCCACCTGGGCGCAAGCGCTGCAGGCCCTGGCGGCCGACTGGCAGGGCCGCTGGGACGCCGTCGGGCAGCAGGTGCAGACCCAGCAGGAGGGCGTGGCCACCTTGCTGCAGCAGACCGCGCGCGATCTGGCCGAACAGGGGCAGCGCCAGGCGGCCCAGAGCCAGAGCCATCTGGAGCAGGTCATAGCCCGCACCGATGCGCTGCTGCAAGCGCGCACCGAGGCCGAAGCGCGCTGGGCCGACCAAAACGCCCACCACACGGCCGAACTGCTGACCTTGTGGCGCACCGAACTCGGGGCGCTGCGCGACGCGGAGCAGGCGCGCAGCCTGGCCCAGGCCGAGCAGGGCCAGGCCCTGCAGGCCGGCATCACCACCTTGCTGCAGCAGACCGCGCGCGATCTGGCCGAACAGGGGCAGCGCCAGGCGGCCCAGAGCCAAAACCATCTGGAGCAGGTCACGGTCCGCACCGACGCGCTGCTGCAAGCGCGTACCGAGGCCGAAGCGCGCTGGGCCGACCAGCACGCCGGCCACACCGCGGAGCTGCTGGCCCTGTGGCGCACCGAACTCGAGGCGCTGCGCGATGCGGAGCAGGCGCGCAGCCTGGCCCAGGCCGAGCAGGGCCAGGCCCTGCAGACGGCCTGGACGCAGCAACTCGCCCAACTGCGCGCGGCCGAGGCCGAACGCGCCGAAGCCCAGGCGACCCGCCTGGCGGCTTGGCAGGCCGATGCGCAGGCCCAACTGGCTGCGCTGCGCAGCGACGAAGCCGCGCGCCACGAGGCCGTCGCCAGCGCCTGGACCGCCCGGCAACACGAGCTGGCGACGCAGCTCGCGGCCCTGCGCGACGAAGAGGCCGCTCGCGGGCAGGCCGCCGTGGCGCGGCTGGACGAACTGCAGGCCGCCGCCGCACGCCACCTGGCCGATCTGGGCAGCGCGCTGGAAGCCCCGCTGCAGCGCCTGCTGCACACCGCGTCGGAAGTGCCGCAGGCCGCGGCCGAAGTCATTGCCCAGCTGAAACAGGAAATGAGCCAGCTGGCCGAACGCGACAACCGCACCCTGGCCGAACGCGCCACGCTGGTGGGGCAGATCGGCGGCCTGCTCGACAACGTGCAGCAGGCCACGGGCGCGCAGCGCGAGGCCATCGAATCGCTGGTGGCCTCGGCGGCCGAGGTGTTCGACCGCGTCGGCCGGCAGTTTGCCGACACCGTGGGCGACCAGGCCGGTCGGGCCGAAGCCCTGACCGAGCGGGTGGGCCGCAGCACCGACGAACTCGTGACGCTGGGCGAGGCCTTCCGCGAGGGCGCCCGCCAGATGGCCGACAGCCACGAAACGCTGGCCGCCAACCTCCAGCGTGTGGAAGGGGCGATCCAGCAGTCGCTGGCACGCAGCGACGAACAGCTGGCCTACTACGTGGCGCAGGCGCGCGAGGTGATCGACCTGAGCATCAGTGCGCAGCAGGGCATCGTGGAAGACCTGCGCCGCCTGCGCGCACCGCTGTCCGCGCGTGCGGGCGCCGGTGAGGGCGCCGCATGATGACCGCAGATGAACCGGACTTCGACGCCGAGGGCGAGGCCGAGCAGACGGCCCCCGTCTGGGCCGTGTTCGGCGACCTCATGGCCGGGGTGCTGGGCGCGTTCGTGCTCATCCTGATCGGCGTGCTGTTCACGCAGATGGATCTGGTGGCCAGCCTGCAGGCCGAAATGCACAAGCGCCAGGCCGAAGAGTCCCGCCGCATGGCGCTGGAAAAAGCGCTTGCCATCCCGCTGCGCAGCGGCCGCGTGACGCTGGACAACGGGCGCATCGGCATCAGCGGCAGCGTGCTGTTCGCGCTCAATGCCGACGAGCTCCGGCCCGACGGGCGCCAGTTGCTGGAAAGCCTGGTGCCGCCGCTGAAGGTGTATCTGGGGGAGCGCGACGAGATGCTGATGGTCAGCGGCTTCACCGACAACTCGCCGGTGCAGCCCGGCAACCCGCGTTTCGCCGACAACCTGGAGCTGTCGGCGCGGCGCGCCGTCACGGTGACGCGCGCGCTCATCGAGCAGGGCATGCCGCCCGACCGCGTGTTCAGCGCCGCTTTCGGCGAGCAGCAGCCGGTGGCGTCCAACGCCGACGAACCCGGGCGCGCGCTCAACCGGCGCGTGGAAATGGCGCCGGTGCCCAAGGTCACGCGCAGCGGCCCATGAACAAGCCAGTGTCGCGCAAGCTGCCGCCACCGCTGTCGCCGCTGGCGGCGCTCAACGCCCACATCGCGCAGGCGACGCAGGCCGCACGCGCGGCCGAAGACGGTGGTGCCGCGTCGCCCGGGCGCTGGCCCGAGTTGCGCAGCGCCCGGCGCTTTCGCGCCACCTGGGCCACGTTGCAGGCCGAGGCTTCGCTGGTGCAGGCCGCCGTCCGGGCGCCGGAAAACGCCGGCCCGCTGAACTCGCACCGCCTGGTGCTGGGCACGCTGGCGCTGATGCGCGATCTGTCGCCCGAATACCTGAGCCACTTTCTGCAGCAGGCCGAAACCCTGCTCTGGCTCGATCAGGCGCAGGCCCGGCTCAAGGCGGGCGCGGGCAAGGCGGGCAGCGCCGGCAAGGGCAAGCCCGGCGGCCGCACGCGCCGCTGACAGCGGTTCAGGCCGCGGCAGCCAGTGCGGTGCCGGTGCCGACCACGCCGCTGGCCTGCAGTTCGGCGATCTCGGCGTCGCCGTAGCCCAGCTCGCGCAGCAGTGCCAGGGTGTGTTCGCCCAGCGCGGGGGGCGGGCGCCGCAGGGGCAGGCGCTCGCCGTCCAGTGTCAGGGGCAGCAAGGCGGTGCGGGTGTCCACGGTGCGGCCGGCGCCGCTGGCGTCGGCCGGCAGCGTGACCGGGGCCAGGCCCCCGGTGGCCAGCAGGTGCGGGTCATCCAGCAGGTCCTGCGGCCGTGTGATGGGGGCGTGGGGCAGACCGATGCGTTCGAAGCGCTCGGCCAGTTCGGCCGCGCTGAACGCGGCGAAGCGCTCGCGCAGCAGGGGCAGCATCCAGGCGCGGGCTTGCACGCGGGCGTTGTTGCTGTCCAGCCGGGGATCGCTGCTCAGGTCGTCGAAACCGAAGGCCTCGCACATCAGGGCCCACTGGGTGTCGCTCACGGCGGCCAGGAAGATCTGCTCGCCACCGCGCACGCTGAAGACGTCGTACACGGCCCAGGCGCTGATGCGGCTGGGCATGGGGGCTGCGGGTCGGCCCGTCACCGCGTACTGCATCATGTGCTGGGCCACCAGCAGCACGTTGTTTTCGAACAGCGCGCTCTGCACGGCCTGGCCGCGGCCGGTCTTTTCCCGCTGCGCCAGCGCCGCCAGGGCGCCGATGGCGCCGAACATGCCGCCCATGATGTCGTTGACGCTGGTGCCCGCGCGCAGCGGCCGGCCTTCGGGGCCGGTCATGTAGGCCAGGCCGCCCATCATCTGCACCACCTCGTCGAGCGCCGTGCGGTGTTCGTAGGGGCCGGGCAGAAAGCCTTTGTGCGAGACGTAGACCAGGCGCGGGTTCAGGCGCGCGAGCGCGTCGTGGCCGAAGCCGAGGCGGTCCAGGGTGCCGCTCTTGAAGTTCTCGCTGAACACGTCGGCACCGGTGACCAGGCGCAGCACGATCTCGCGCCCGCGTGGGTCTTTCACGTCCACCGCCAGGCTCAGCTTGTTGCGGTTGAACGTGCCGAAGAAGCCGGCGCCCGAGCCCAGCAGGCGGCGCGTGCTGTCGCCGGCGATGGGCTCGACCTTGATGACCTCGGCGCCCAGATCGGCCAGGATCATGCCGCAGGTCGGGCCCATGACCATGTGGGTGAATTCCACCACCCGCAGGCCTTGCAGGGGCAGGCTGTCGGGGGCAGGGGGCGGGGTGCTCGGGTTCATGCGGCGGCCTGTCGGGGAATGGAAGGGGTGCGGGGCAGCCGGCCGTCGGCGTAGGTGAAGCCCAGCGGCAGGCCGGCTTCGGGCAGCATGCCGTAGAGCGGTTCACCGGGCAGGCCGGCGCGCAGGGGCGCGCGCGCCGCCAGCAGGGCTTCGAGGTCGACGCCGGTGGCGATGCCCATGGCTTCGAACATGAACACCAGGTCTTCGGTGACCACGTTGCCCGAGGCCCCCGGCGCGTAGGGGCAACCGCCCAGGCCGGCCTGCGAGCTGTCGAAGGTCCGCACGCCGGCCTCGTAGGCGGCCAGGCAGTTGGCCAGACCCAGGCCGCGGGTGTTGTGCAGGTGCGCGGCGCCTGCGCGTTCGCCCAGCGCGGCGCGCAGCCGGGTGAACAGGCGGCGCACCTGGGCGGGCTGCGCCATGCCGGTGGTGTCCGAGAGGCCGACCTCGTCGACCCCGGCCGCCGCAGCGGCTTCGGCCAGGCGCAGAACCTCGTCTTCGGGCACCGGCCCCTGCAGCGTGCAGCCGAATGCGGTGGACAGGCCGACCTCGATGCGCACGGCGGGTGCCTGCGCGTCGCGCAGCGCGACGATGCGGCGCAGTTCGGCCAGCATGTCGGCGCGGGTCTTGCGCACGTTGGCCAGGGAATGGGCTTCGCTGGCCGAGACCGGCAGCGTCAGCTTGTGCACGCCGGTGGCCAGCGCCGCTTCGGCGCCCTGCAGGTTGGGCACCAGGGCCATGACCGTCCAGCCGGGCAGGGCGAGGGCGTGGCGCACCACGTCGGCCACATCGGCCATCTGCGGCAGGCGCCGCGCCGGCACGAACGAGCCGATCTCGATCTCGCGCAGGCCGGCGGCGTGCAGCGCGTCGATCCAGGCGCATTTGGCGGCGGTGGGCATGACCGATTTCACGCTCTGCAGGCCATCGCGGGGGCCCACTTCACTGATGAGAACGGTGGATTCGGAGAGGGGCATGGGTGTTGATGGGTTGTTCTGAAAGATAGAATTATTAATCATTAGATAGAACAATGGTAGGGTGTGGGTCCCGGCTTGTCAAACCGGGTTTGCCGTAAGCTCGGTGCCATGCCCAGAAAGTCCGCGCTTCCTTCCGTGGCCGACGAGCAGGCCGCCCCCGGCGGGGCCGCCGCTGTCGACCGCGCCCTCAGCCTGCTGGCCGCCTTCCGCCAGGGCGACGGCGCGCTGTCGGTCACCGTTCTGGCGGAGCGCACACGGCTGTACAAAAGCACGGTGCTGCGCCTGCTCGCCTCGCTGGCGCATGCCGGGCTGGTGCAGCGCACCCCGGATGGCCTGTGGTCGCTGGGGCCCGAAGTCGCACGCCTGGCCGCGATCTATGCCGACTCGTTTTCGCTCGAAGACGTGGTGCTGCCGGAGATGCGGGCCCTGGTGCAGCGCACGCAGGAAAGTGCGTCTTTTCATGTGCGCCAGGGCGATCAGCGGCTGGTGCTGTTCCGCGTGGACTCGCCGCAGTTGCTGCGCGACCACGTGCGGGCGGGGGACCTGCTGCCGCTCGACCGCGGCGCCGGGGGGCGCATCCTCATGGCCTACACGGGCGCGCGCGGCAAGCTCTACGACGCGATCCGGCAGGACGGCCACGTGATGGTCAGCAGCGACCGGGTGCCCGGGCTGGTGGGCATTTCGGCGCCGGTCTGGAAGGCGCCGCACGAACTGGTGGGGGCCCTCACGCTGACCGCGCCGGAGTCGCGCATCCAGCCCGTCTTCGTGGACGAGGTGCGGGTGTCGGCCGCGCGCCTGTCGGCGCGGCTGGGTGGCCAGCCCGCCATCTGACGGTGCACACCGCCGCCGGGCGCTGCGCGTACCATCGCCCCATGACCCAGGATACCCAGGACCCCATCCACGAAGACCGCGTGTGGAGCGACGAGCGCTGGACGGCGCGCGTGATCAAGAACGAAGACGACGATGGCTGGGCGGTGGCCATGTACCTCGATGGCGAGCCCGAGCCCGCGCTGGTCGGCCCCTGGACCATGGGGCGCGACAAGAAGAACCCCAAGCCGCTGGACGTGAACGCCTTCAACACGCTGGTGAAAACCGCGAGCGAGGTGATCCGCCGCACCGAGCAGCAGCGCCACGCCGAACTGAACAAGAGCGTGAACCTGGTGGTGGACGGCCGCCGCGTGCGCGTGGCGCTGGCCATCGTGCCCGACGAAGAAGGCGCGACGGCCACGCTGCGTGCCACCGACGAGTACGGCGAAGAGCTGGCCCGGGTGCCGGTGCCGCCCACGTTCAAGCTGAACACCGCCAGCGCCGAGGCCTGGGTGGCTTTGGGGTTTGAAAGGCCTGCCCGATGATCGACGGACTGGTGGCCGGCCGCCTGATGGGCGAGGCCTCGCGCCGCGTGGACAAGGCGGGGCGAGGCTATGTGGTGGCGCGCGTGCTGGCGCGCAACCGGGTGGACGACGAATACATCGTCAACGTGATCGCCTTCGACGATGCCCCCGCGGCAGCGCTGCTGGCGCTGGCCGATGGCGACGCGCTGTCGCTGGCCGGTGGACTCACGCCCAAGGTGTGGGTCGACAAGCAGGGCGTGGCGCGCCCTAGCCTGGACATGGTGGCCGCGCGGGTGCTGAGCGCGCGCGACGGCGGCTGAGGTTCACTGCCGGATGCGTTTGCCGGTCTTGAACACCCACCACACGACGCCCAGGCAGGCGAACATGAACACCAGCGTCATGCCCGTGCTGACGGCGATGTGCACGTCGGCCTGCCCGTAGAAGGCCCAGCGCAGGCCGCTGATGAGGTAGACCACCGGGTTGAACAGCGACACGGTCTGCCAGGGTTCGGGCAGCATGTTGATGCTGTAGAACGCGCCGCCCAGGAAGGTCAGCGGCGTGATGACCAGCAGCGGAATCACCTGCAGCTTCTGAAAGCTGTCGGCCCACAGGCCGATGATGAAACCGAACAGGCAGAACGACACCACGGTCAGCAGCAGGAAGCCCACCATCCACACCGGGTGGGCGATGGAATAGGGCACGAAGCAGCGTGCCGTCAGCAGGATCAGCGTGCCCAGCAGCAGGCTCTTGCTGGCGGCCGCGCCCACGTAGCCCAGCAGCACCTCGACCCAGCCGACCGGCGCCGACAGCAGTTCGTAGATGGTGCCCGACCACTTGGGCATGTAGATGCCGAACGAGGCGTTGGAGATGCTTTCACTCAGCAGCGAGAGCATGAGCAGGCCGGGGATGATGTAGGCGCCGTAGTCCACGCCACCGATGTCGCCCATGCGCGAGCCGATGGCCGAGCCGAAGACGATGAAGTACAGCGAGGTGGTGAGCACCGGCGCGATCAGGCTCTGCATCCAGGTGCGGAACGCGCGGTTCATCTCGAAACGGTAGATGGCGCGAACGCCGTGCAGGTTCAGGTGCATCTCAGGCCCCCGCTTTCTGTTCGTGGACCAGGCTGACGAAGATGTCTTCGAGCGAACTTTCGCTGCTGCGCAGGTCCTTGAAGGCGATGCCCTGGGCACCCAGCGCGGCCAGCAGTTCGGCGATGCCGGTGTCTTCCTGGTGGGCGTCGAAGGTGTAGGTCAGGGTCAGGCCGTCGGGCGCCAGCGTGAGCGGCCAGCGCGAGAGCGCGTCGGGCACCGCGGCCAGCGGTTGCGGCAGCGACAGCGCGAGTTCCTTGCGGCCGAGCTGGCGCATCAGTGTGGTCTTGTCTTCGACCACGATCAGCTCGCCCTTGCGGATCACGCCGATGCGGTCGGCCATGTCTTCGGCTTCTTCGATGTAGTGCGTGGTCAGGATGATGGTGGTGCCGGCCTCGCGCAGTTCGCGCACCAGACGCCACATGTCGTGGCGCAGCTCCACGTCGACGCCCGCGCTGGGTTCGTCGAGGAACAGGATCTGCGGCTCGTGCGACAGCGCCTTGGCGATCAGCACGCGGCGCTTCATGCCGCCCGAGAGCGTCATGATCTTGTTGTCCTTCTTGTCCCAGAGCGAGAGGTCTTTCAGGATTTTTTCGATCAGCGCCGGTTTGGGCGCCTGGCCGAACAGGCCGCGGCTGAAGCTGACGGTGGCCCAGACGGTTTCGAAGGCGTCGGTGTGCAACTCCTGCGGCACCAGGCCGATGGCGGCGCGGGCCTGCCGGTAGTCGTGCACGATGTCGAAGCCGGCGGCGTGGATGGTGCCGCTGGTCGGCAGCGTGAGGCCGCAGACGGTGCCGATCAGCGTGGTCTTGCCAGCGCCGTTGGGGCCGAGCAGGGCAAAGATTTCGCCCCGCCGGATGTCCAGGTTGACGTTCTTGAGGGCCTGAAAACCCCCGGGGTAGGTTTTGTGCAGACCGCGGATCGCGAGGATGGTGCGGTCCGGAGACGGCGCAGAGGCGGGGAGGGACGACATCCCCGCATTCTCACCGAATACTGTTTATGCGTACAGACCGCAGGGTTGATGCGCGGCCCGGGGTGTCAGCGCGCGGGGGGCTCGGCCGTGGTCGACAGCGGCGGCGGCAGATCGTCCCCGGCGCGCCGGCGGCGGAACAGGGCGGCGCGGGCCAGCACGATGGTGGTGACGGGGGCCGTGATCGACAGCACGATGATGATCAGCCACACGTGCAGCGCGAGCCCGGCACCGCGCGTGCTGAAGTGCAGGATGGAGCCAAAGGTGACCAGCCAGGCGGCCAGTGTGGAGGCCAGCGCCGGCGCGTGCATGCGCGAGAAGAAGTCGGGCAGGCGCCACAGGCCCAGCGCGGCGATCAGGACCACGATGCCGCTGCACAGCAGCAGCAGCGCGACGATGATTTCGGGGATCGGCGGCAGGTTCATTCGATCACCTCCCCGCGCAGCAGGAATTTGGCCAGCGCCACCGAGCCGACGAAGCCGAACAGCACCATCAGCAGCGCGCCTTCGAAGTACATGGCGCTGTCGTAGCGGATGGCGAGCACCAGCATGATGAGCATGCCCACCACGTAGAGGAAGTCGAGCGCCAGCACGCGGTCCTGCGCGCTCGGGCCGCGCAGCATGCGCAGCAGCCCGATGCCCATGGACAGCACATAGAGCAGCAAGGTGGCCGTGACGGCCCAGGAGAGCAGGGGGCTCATTCGAAGATCTCCTTGAGCGGGTGCTCGTAGTCGGCCTTGAAGTGCGCGATGAACCGGGCCTCGTCGGCCAGATCGAACACGTGGATCAGCAGGGCGCTGCGGTCGGCGGACAGCTCCGACCACACGGTGCCGGGGATCACGGCCGAAATCATGGCCAGGGCGGCCAGCGCGTGCACGTCGCGCAGCTCCAGCGGCACCGTGACGAAGTGGCCGCGCGGCGGTTGCCGGCGGGCACGCACCACGCCCGCGGCGACGTCGATGGCCGAGCGCACCACGTCGCGGCCGACGCGCAGGATCAGCGCGATCAGCACGCCCCAGCGGCGCAGCGGGCCGGGTGTCGGGCGCAGCGGGCCCATCAGCAGCGGCATGGCCACGGCCACCAGCAGGCCCAGCAGGATCTGGCCCGGGCTGGTGCTGCGCACCAGCAGCAGCCAGCCGGCAAACAGGCCCAGGGACAGCCAGGGCGAAGGGATCAGGCGCTTCATGGGGCGGCTCCGGAGGCGGCCACCGGGTTGGGCACGGGCCAGGTGCCCATCACGGCGTCGATGTACTGCGTGGGGGTGTGCAGGGATTCCGCCGTGGCGCGGGTGTAGCGCAGCACCGCGTCGGCCTGCCAGACCATGGCAATCAGGGCCAGCAGCAGGCCGGCGATCGGCAGGGTCTCGACCACCCGCAGGCGCGGCGCCGGGCGGTCCTGCGTGGTCCAGAAGTGGCGGATGCCCACGCGCATCAGCGCGGTGACGGCAAACAGGCCGGCGACGATCAGCAGGGCGAACAGGGTCCAGGCGGGGGCGGTGCCGATGTCGATCAGCGTACCCAGCATGGCGAGCTTGCCGACGAAGCCCGACAGCGGCGGCAGGCCCGCAATCACCATGGTGCAGATGATGAAGGCCACGCCCAGGAAGGCCAGCGCGGCGGGAATGGCGCGCCCGATCAGGGCTTCCTCGTCGTCGTCGAGGTTGGTGCCGGCCGGCGGCTCGGCGTCGAAGAAGGCGGGCAGGGCGTAGTTGCCGTCGTCCATTTCCGGCGGGTCGGCCTCGACCTCGCGGGCGCGTTCAAGCAGTTCGACCAGCAGGAACAAAGCACAGCCCGCCAGCGTGGAGCTGGCCAGGTAGAACAGGGCACCGCCACTGAGCAGCGGGGTGTCGAAGCCGATGGCGGCGATCAGCGTGCCCGAAGAGGCGATCACGCTGTAGCCGGCCAGGCGCGCCAGTTGCTGCGACGCCAGCATGCCCACGGCACCGAAGGTCAGCGTGGCCAGGCCGCCCCAGATCAGCGCTTCGCCGCCGAAGCCGGCCGAGTCGCCGGCGCTTTCGGGGAAGCACAGCGTCCACAGGCGCAGGATGGCGTAGAAGCCCACCTTGGTCAGGATCGCGAACACGGCCGCCGCCGGTGTGCTGGCGGCGGCATAGGCCGGCGGCAGCCAGAAATTCAGCGGCCACAGCGCCGCCTTGGCCAGGAAGGCGATGGCCAGGATGGCCGCCCCGGCGTGCAGCAGGCCGCGGTCGCTGGCCGGCACCAGGCTGAGTTTCTGCGCCATGTCGGCCATGTTCAGCGTGCCGGTCACGCCGTAGAGCACGGCCACCCCGATGAGGAACAGCAGCGAGGCCATCAGGTTGATGGCGATGTAGTGCAGACCGGTCTTGACACGGGCTGCGCCCCCGCCGTGCAGCAGCAGGCCGTAGCTGGCGGCCAGCAGCACTTCGAAGAACACGAACAGGTTGAACAGGTCGGCGGTCAGGAAGGCGCCGTACAGGCCCATGAGCTGCAGCTGGAACAGCACATGGAAGTACACGCCGGCGTGCTGCCAGCGGGCCAGCGCATAGAGCAGCCCGGCCAGCCCGACCGCACCGGCCAGCACGGCCATCAGGGCCGAGAGCCGGTCGGCCACCAGCACGATGCCGTAGGGCACAGGCCAGTTGCCGGGCAGGTAGATGCCGAAGGCCTCGGGGCCGCCAGCCTGCACGCGCAGCAGCAGCGCGATGGCGATGCACAGGCCGGTGGTCGTGGACAGGGTGTTGACCACGGCCTTGAGCCCGCGCCGGCCTTCGCCGAACATGAGCATCAGGGCTGCCGTGGCCAGCGGCAGCAGCACAGGGGCGACGATGAGGTGGTGGGTCAGGTTCATCAGCGGCGCTCCTCCTGGCCGTCCACGTGGTCGCCGCCGGACAGGCCCCGCAGGGCCAGCAGCACGACCAGGAACAGGGCGGTGGTGGCGAAACCGATCACGATGGCCGTGAGCACCAGCGACTGCGGCAACGGGTCGGTGTAGTTGGTCAGGTTGGCCACCTGGCCCGCGCGCACGATGGGCTCTTCATCGATCGACAGGCTGCCGACGCTGAAGATGAACAGGTTGACGGCGTAGGACAGCAGCGACAGCCCGATCAGCACCTGGAAGGTCCGCGGCCGCAGCACCAGCCAGATGCCGGCGCCGGCCATGACGCCGATGGCGAGGGAGACGATCAGTTCCATCAGAGGGTCTCCTCGGTGTCACCGGCTGCGACGGCCTGGCGGCGGCGCGCACGCAGCGACTGGTGGGCAATGGCGGTGAGCAGCAGCAGGGTCGAGCCCACCACCACGGCGAACACGCCCAAGTCGAAGAAGAACGCGCTGGGCAGGTGCACGTCGCCCACCAGCGGCCAGTGCGCGTGCGCGGTGTGCGTGGTCAGGAACGGGTAGCCCAGGAACAGCGGGCCCAGGCCGGTGGCCAGCGCGAGCAGCAAGCCGAAGGCGATCCAGCGGGGCGGCAGCAGGCGCATGCGTTCTTCCACCCAGCGCGTGCCGCTGACCATGTACTGGGCGATGAAGGCGATGGCCACCACCAGGCCGGCGACAAAGCCGCCGCCCGGCTCGTTGTGGCCGCGCATGAACAGGTGGAAGGCAAACACGCCGGCCACCGGCAGCAGCAGGCGCACCAGCACTGCGGGCACTTCGAGGTAGCGCTGAGGGGTGTCACCCTCGCCCTCGGTGCGGGTCAGCAGATCGCTTTCGGTGTTTTCGGGGGCGGCCCGCTGCTGGGCCGGCTGGTCGATGACCTCGACGGGCGGGCGGAAGCGTCGCAGCAGGGCGTAGACCGTGATGCCCACAATGCCCAGCACGGTGATCTCGCCCAGCGTGTCGAAGGCCCGGAAGTCGACCAGCATCACGTTGACGATGTTGGTGCCGCCACCGAGCGGCAGCGCGTTTTCGATGAAGTAGGGCGAGATCGACAGCGGGGCGGTGCGCGTGAGCAGCGCGTAGGACAGCGCGGCCAGGCCCATGCCGACCAGCACCGCGATCAGCAGGTCGCGCCGGCGGCGCCACCAGATGAGGGCAGTGAACGGCAGCTCGTCCCGCTCGATGCGCTTGGGCATCCAGCGCAGGCCCAGCAGGAACAGCACCATGGTCACGACCTCGACCGAGAGCTGGGTGAGGGCCAGGTCGGGCGCGGAGAACCAGGCGAAGGTGATGCACAGCGCCAGCCCGACCACGCTGAGCATGATCAGGGCCGCGAGCCGGTGGAACTTGGCCTGCACGGCCGCGCCGATGGCACAGGCCCCGGCGATCACCCACAGCGCCACGAACTCCGGCGTCGCCGGCACCCGGGCGCGGTCGCCCCAGGTGAGGGGCACGATCAGGGCCGAGCCGACCCCGGCGAGCAGCGCGATGACCACCATGGCCGCGAGTTGTGGCTGCAGCCGGCGGGTGCCCGTGCGGCGCAGCAGGCGGCGGGCGCCGTCGGTGATCAGTGCCAGCGTGATCTCGAACAGGTGTTTGCCGTTGAACCAGCGCAGGCCGGGCGCCCAGCGGGCACGCCGGGACTTGAAGCGCTTGGCAAAGAGCAAGTAGGCCACCAGGCCACCGGCCGTGGCCACCAGGCTCATCACCAGCGGGGTGTTGAAGCCGTGCCAGACCGCCAGGCTGTATTCGGGCAGCGGGCCGCCCACCACCGGCTGCGCGGCCGTGGCCAGCAGCGGGCCGATGGACCAGGCCGGCAAGGTGCCGACCACGATGCAGGCCAGCACCAGCAGTTCGACCGGCACGCGCATCCAGTGCGTGGGCTCGTGCGGCACGCGGGGGCAGTCGGGCGGCGCGCCGAAGAACACGTCGTGCCCGAATCGCAGCGAATAGACCACGGCGAAGATGCCGGCCAGCGTGGCCAGGGCCGGCAGGCCGTATTCGATGGCCGGACTGGCGTGCACGAACACGGTCTCGGCGAAGAACATTTCCTTGGAGAGGAAGCCGTTGAGCAGCGGCACGCCGGCCATCGCCGCGCAGGCCACGATGGCCAGCGTGCCGGTGATCGGCATCGACTTGAACAGGCCGTCGAGCCGGCGCATGTCGCGCGTGCCGGTTTCGTGGTCGATGATGCCCACCGACATGAACAGCGAGGCCTTGAAGGTCGCGTGATTCATCATGTGGAAGACGGCGGCCACCGCGGCCAGCGGGCTGTTCATGCCCAGCAGCAGGGTGATCAGACCCAGGTGGCTGATGGTCGAATACGCCAGCAGGCCCTTGAGGTCGTTCTGGAACATGGCCGCGTAGGCGCCCAGCAGCAGGGTGGTCAGGCCGGCGCCGCCGACGATCCAGAACCACATGTCGGAGCCGGCCAGCGCGGGCCACAGGCGCGCCAGCAGAAACACACCGGCCTTGACCATGGTGGCCGAGTGCAGGTAGGCCGACACGGGCGTGGGCGCTGCCATGGCGTGCGGCAGCCAGAAATGGAAGGGGAACTGCGCACTCTTGGTCAGCGCACCCAGCAGGATCAGCGCCAGCGCCACCGGGTACAGCGCATGGGCGCGGATCTGCGCGCCGGCGGCCAGCACTTGGTCAAGCTCCAGGCTGCCGACGATGTGGCCCAGCAGCAGCACGCCGGCCAGCAGGCACAGGCCGCCGGTGGCGGTGACGGTGAAGGCCATGCGCGCACCGCGCCGGGCTTCCTTGCGGTGGGTCCAGTAACCGATGAGCAGGAACGAGAAGACGCTGGTGAGTTCCCAGAACACCACCAACTGCACCAGGTTGCCCGAGAGCACCACGCCGAGCATGGCGCCCATGAACCCGAGCAGCAGCGAATAGAAACGCGCGGCCGGGTCTTCGGGCGACAGGTAGTAGCGCGCGTAGATGATCACCAGCAGGCCCATGCCGCTGACCAGCATGGCGAACATCCAGGCAAAGCCGTCGATGCGCACGACCAGGTCCAGGCCCAGGCTGGGCAGCCAGGTCAGGCGCTCACTGATCACGCCAGCGGCCGACACCTCGGGATACAGCAGCGCCAGTGGCAATGCCACTCCCAATGCCACGGCTCCCGACCACAGCGACTCCAGGTTGCGGGCGTTTGTGGGCAGCAGCGCGGCGACCGCGCTGCCGACAAAAGGCAGCAGGAGCAACAGGAACAGGGACATGTGGCTGAGTTTAGAGGACGTTTCCAGCCATCTGGACGGGAAGAACCGTTCGGGAAAACCGAAATTTCCCGAACGGGCCTTCTGCGGCGGCCAGCGCGTTGATCCCGGCGCCGCGGTGAAGGGGGTCAGCCGGCGCGCATGTCGCCCGCGCGCTCGTAGCGCTCGTGCCAGGCCAGCGCTTCGGGCAGCACGTGGGGCGTGTGCAGCCCGCCGAAACCGCTGCGGGCCACGGCTTCGGCGCGTTCGAGGTAGTCGGTGAGCGCGTCGCGGTAGTCCGGGTGGGCGCAGCGCTCGATGATCAGGCGGGCGCGCTGGCGGGGTGCCAGGCCGCGCAGGTCGGCCAGACCCTGTTCGGTGACGATGACCTGCACGTCGTGTTCGGTGTGGTCCACGTGGCTGGCCATGGGCACGATGCAGGAGATCTTGCCGCCCTTGGCCACCGAGCCGGTCATGAAGATGGAGAGGTAGGCGTTGCGTGCGAAGTCGCCCGAGCCGCCGATGCCGTTCATGATGCGCGTGCCCATCAGGTGGGTGGAATTCACATGGCCGTAGATGTCGGCCTCGATCATGCCGTTCATGGCGATGATGCCCAGCCGGCGGATCACCTCGGGGTGGTTGCTGATCTCCTGTGGGCGCAGCACGATGCGCTGGCGGTAGAAATCCAGGTTGTCCATGAATTCCTTGATGCCGTCCGGGCTGAGCGAGAGCGCCGTGGCCGAGGCCATGGCCATCCTGCCGGACTTGAGCATCTCCAGCATGCCGTCCTGCAGCACCTCGGTGTAGGCGGTCAGGCCGGTGTAGGGGCCGTTGTTGAGCCCGGCCATCACCGCGTTGGCGGTGTTGCCCACGCCCGACTGCAGGGGCAGCAGTTCAGGGGGCAGGCGGCCCTGCTTCACCTCGTGGCCCAGGAAGTGAATGATGTGCTCGGCGATGCGCTGCGACACGGCGTCGGGCGGCGAGAACGGCGTGACGCGGTCGGAAGCGTTGGTTTCCACCACCGCGACCACCTTGGACGGGTCCACGTGCAGATAGGCTTCGCCGATGCGGTCGCCGGGGTGCAGCAGCGGAATGGGCTTGCGGTGCGGCGGCAGGGCGGTGCCGTAATAGACGTCGTGCATGCCCTCCAGCGCGGTTGGGTGCCAGTGGTTGACCTCCAGGATCACGCGGTCGGCCTGGTCCAGCCAGGTCTTGTTGTTGCCGATCGACGAGGTGGGCACGAGGCGGCCGTCCGGCAGGATGCCGGCCACTTCCACCACCGCCACGTTGAGCTTGCCCAGGAAGCCGAACCAGACGAACTGCGCCACGTGCGAAAGGTGGATGTCGATGTATTCCATCTCGCCGGCGTTGATGCGCTGGCGGCAGGTCGGGTCGGACTGGTAGGGCAGGCGCATCTCGATGCCGCCCACCTTGGCCAGCGCGCCGTCCAGCTCGGGCGCGGTCGAGGCACCGGTCCAGACGCCGATGCGGAACGGGTCGCCGCCGGCGGCGTTCTGCCGTTCGATGTGGCGCGCCAGCGCGGCCGGCACCACCTTGGGATAGCCGGCGCCGGTGAAGCCGCTCATGCCGACGTTGTCGCCGTGGCGGATCAGGGCCGCCGCCTCGTCGGCCGACATGAGTTTGGCCTGCAGGCCTGGGTGCTGGATGCGGGAAAGGGAATGCTTCAAGCGGGTCTCCGGATCGTGGGCAGGGCGGCTCAGACCCCGTCCGGCAGGCCGGTGCGGGCCCGGGGCGGGTGATCTAAGGGAAAACCCTAATTTTCGCTGCTCAGAAGGGCCGGATTTCTGGCTTGTCACATAGGCGACAAAAGATGGGGGTGAAGCAGGGCCTCCATCCAGTGCACGAAGGTCTGCAGCCGGCGCGAGAGGTGGCGCCGGTGCGGGTAGACCAGGTGCACCGGCATGGGGGCCGGCTGGGCGTCGGGCATCACCGCCACCAGCCGGCCGTCCGCGATCAGGTGTGCCACGTCGTAGGCCGGAATCTGGATCAGGCCCAGCCCGGCCAGCGCGCAGGCGATGTAGGTTTCGGCGTTGTTGGCGCTCACCCGGCAGGGCACCGTCCGGGTGCTGGTCTTGCCCTGTGCCAGCCATTCCCACGGAGCGGGGCGGTTGCTGGCCGGCGGCACATAGTCCACGGCCCAGTGGTGGTCGAGATCTTGCGGCTGAGCGGGCGTGCCGTGCCGGGTCAGGTAGTCGGGGCTGGCGCAGTTGATCAGGGCCAGCTGTCCCAGCGGGCGCGCGACCAGGCTGCTGGGCGCCAGCGTGCCGACGCGCAGCGCGCAGTCCACGCCTTCCTGCACCAGGTCGATGGTCCGGTCGCTCGACCCCAGGTCGAGCTGCAGCGCGGGATGTTCGGCCAGAAAGGCCGGCAGGGCGGGCGCGACCAGCCGCCGGGCAATGCGGCTGGGCAGGTCGACCCGCAGGCGGCCGCTCAGCGAGCCGGCCGAAGGGTGGAACTGGCGTTCCAGCTCGGCCATGTCGGCGATCAGCGTGCGGGCTCTCTCCAGCAGGGCCTGGCCGTCCTGGGTGAGGCTGACGCGCCGGGTCGTGCGGTGCAGCAGGCGCGCACCGAGCCGGGTTTCCAACTGCTGCAGCGCCACCGACAGGGTGGCGCGCGGCAGGTTCAGCTGTTCGGCGGCCTGGGTGAAGCTGCCGCAGTCCGCGATGCGCACGAAGATGCCGAGGTGGTCGATGCGGTTCATGCCTATTGTTTGAATTTTTTGAAAGGTAATTTATTGAATGGCTGATTTATTTTATTTTTAACCATCAATAAGCTGCAAACCCTCTGAGTTCTTCGTTTCAGGAGTTTTTGCATGTCTTCATTGCACAGCATCCAGGGCAAGGTCGCCCTCATCGCCGGTGGCGCCAAGAACCTGGGCGGGCTGATCGCCCGCGATCTGGTGCAGCACGGCGCCCAGGCCGTTGCCATCCACTACAACAGCGCCGCCAGCCGGGCCGATGCCGAACAGACGGTGGCCGCCCTGCGGCAGGCCGGCGCCGTGGCGGTAGCGCTCCAGGGGGATCTGACGAGCGCCGCGGCGGTGGAAAAGCTCTTTGCCGACACGCTGGAAGCGGTGGGCCGGCCCCACATCGCCATCAACACCGTGGGCAAGGTGCTCAAGAAGCCGATCCTGGAGATCAGCGAGGCCGAGTACGACGCCATGAGCGACATCAACGCCAAGGCGGCGTTTTTCTTCCTCAAGGAGGCGGGGCGCCACGTCCAGGACCACGGCAAGATCGTCACGCTGGTCAGTTCGTTGCTGGGGGCGTTCACGCCGTTTTACGCGTCCTACGCGGGCACCAAGGCGCCGGTGGAGCACTTCACGCGGGCAGCGGCCAAGGAATTCGGCGCGCGCGGCATCTCGGTCACGGCCGTGGGGCCGGGCCCGATGGACACCCCGTTCTTCTACGGCCAGGAAGGGGCTGACGCGGTCGCCTACCACCGGACCGCCGCCGCGCTCTCGCCTTTCAGCCAGACCGGGCTGACCGATATCGAGGACGTGGTGCCTTTCATCCGGCATCTGGTCAGCGATGGCTGGTGGATCACCGGCCAGACCATCCTCATCAACGGTGGCTACACCACCAAGTGAGGGCGCTGGTGGCATGGCCGCAGCGCCGGGTGCGCCGGCATGCCATTTGCGTCACACTGGCGCACCGATGCTGTTTTGTTCAACAGGAGATGCTTCATGCACATGGCCATGGTGATGGGAGCCGGCGTTCTGCTGCTGGTGGTGTTCGTGCTGTTCGGCTGGCTCTGGGGCGCCAGCGCCGCGGGCATGGCGCTGGCCGCCAAGGTGTTTGTGCCGGTCTGGCTACTGGTGGCGCTGACCAATATGTGGGTCGGCGTCACCCACGCGGGCTACACCGTGCGCCAGGAGGCGCCGATCCTGCTGCTCGTGTTCGCCGTGCCGGCCGTGGTGGCCGCTGTGGTGGCGTGGCAACTCTCGCGTGCCTGAAGTCATGGCAGCGGAAGCCGGTTCGGGCAGCCTGATCCAGGTGGTGAGTCTGCTGGGCGCAGCCGTCGTGGCCGTGCCGCTGTTCAAGCGCCTGGGCCTGGGCTCGGTGCTGGGTTACCTGGCCGCGGGCCTGGCCATCGGCCCGTTCGGGGCCGGTCTGTTCACCGATCCGCAGAGCATCCTGCACACCGCCGAGCTCGGGGTGGTGATGTTCCTGTTCGTGATCGGGCTGGAGATGCGGCCTTCGCACCTGTGGAACCTGCGCCGCTCGATCTTCGGGCTGGGCAGCCTGCAGGTGGTGGTGTGCGGCGCGCTGCTCACGCTGGTGGGGGTGGCGTTCGGCTTTTCGTGGCCGGTGTCCTTCATCAGCGCCATGGGCTTCGTGCTCACGTCGACCGCCATCGTGATGCAGTTGCTGGGCGAGCGCGGCGACCTGGCCGCGCCGCGCGGGCAGAAGATCGTCGCCATCCTGCTGTTCGAGGATCTGCTGATCGTGCCGCTGCTGGCGCTGGTGGCCTTCATGGCGCCGCCCGCCGTGGGCGAGGTGGCGGCCTCGGCCGGGGCGCGCTGGACGGCGGTGGGCATGGCCCTGGCCGCCATCGGCGCGCTGGTGGCGGCCGGCCTGTGGCTGCTCAACCCGCTGTTCCGCGTGCTGGCCAATGCCAAGGCGCGCGAGGTCATGACCGCCGCCGCGCTGCTGGTGGTGCTGGGCTCGGCGCTGCTGATGCAGTTGGGTGGGCTGTCCATGGCCATGGGGGCGTTCCTGGCCGGGGTGCTGTTGTCGGAGTCGACCTTCCGCCACCAGCTGGAGGCCGACATCGAACCTTTCCGCGGCCTGCTGCTGGGGCTGTTCTTCCTGGGCGTGGGCATGTCGCTCGACCTCGCGGTGGTGGCGCGCAACGGGCCGCTCATCGTTTCGGGCGTGCTGGCGCTGATGGCTGTCAAGGCGCTGTGCATCTATGGCGTGGCGCGGCTGGCCAAGAGCTCGCACACCGACGCGCTGGACCGCGCGGTGCTGATGGCCCAGGGTGGCGAATTCGCCTTCGTGCTGTTCGCGGCGGCGCTGGCGGCCCGGGTGATCGATCCGGTGGTCAACGCCAACATGACGGCCATCGTGGTGCTGTCGATGGCGCTCACGCCGCTGACCGTGCTGCTGCACAAACGTTTTGCCCGCCAGACCGCGGTGTCGATGGACGGCGTGGAAGCGGTGGGCGAGCACACGGCCAGCGTGCTCATCGTCGGCTTCGGCCGCGTCGGCCAGATCGCGAGCCAGGGTGTGCTGGCGCGCGGGGCCTCGCTGACCATCATCGACAACGACACCCAGGTCATCCGCGACGCGCAGTCCTACGGTTTCAAGGTCTATTACGGCGACGGCAGCCGGCCCGACGTGCTGCACGCGGCCGGGGCGCATGCGGCCAGCGCGGTGCTGGTGTGCATCAACGACCGCGCCGCCGCCACGCTGATTGCCGAGATCGCCAAGGAGGCCTGCCCGCAGGCCCGCGTGCTGGTGCGCGCTTTCGACCGCGAGCACGCGATCGAGCTGGCCCACGCTGGCGCCGATTTCTTCGTGCGCGAGACCTTCGAGTCTGCCATGCTGCTGGGGCGCGAGGCTGTCATCGCCACCGGCGCGAGCGCCGAAGAGGCCGACGAGGTCATGGCCGAGGTGCGCCGCCGCGACGCGGGCCGCTTCGATCTGGAACTGGCCGGCGGCCTGTTTGCCGGTCGTGCCCTGGTGCTGCGCAACTTGGCGGACAAGGCCGCGCCCGAAGATGCCGCTCAGGCGGCCCACTGACATGACGGAAATGCCCATGCCCGACGAGGCTCAACGCGTGGTGGACTACTGGCGCCACGCCGGTGAAGAGGGCCAGTGGTTCCGCCACGACCCGGCCTTCGACCGCGACTTCCGCGAGCGCTTCCTGGCGCTGCACGAGGCCGCCGCGCGCGGCGAGCGGGATGGCTGGGCCGTCACACCGACCGGCCTGCTGGCGCTGCTGATCCTGCTGGACCAGTTTCCGCGCAACGCCTTCCGCGGCACGGCGCGCATGTACGCCACCGATGCGCGGGCCCGCCACTGGGCGCGCCGGGCGCAGGCGGTGGGCGCCATGGCGCGGGTCGAGACGGCGCTGCAACTGTTTTTCTGCCTGCCGTTTGCGCATTCCGAAGACCTGGCCGACCAGGACCTGTCGGTGGAACTCAACGACCGGCTCGGGCCCGAAGCCCGCCGCCATGCCGAAGGCCATCGCGACATCGTGCGGCGCTTCGGCCGCTTTCCGCACCGCAACCCGCTGCTGGGGCGGGAGACCACCGAAGCAGAAGCCGCGTTCCTGCGCGCCGGGGGCTTTGCGGGTTGAACGCAGGGGCCGGCACCATGGCCCCCGTGGGGGCTTTGTTCCGGATGGCCAAAGCTGTTTATACTGTTTTTTTAAACAGTATTTATGGCCGAATACCGCATTCCACCGCAGGCGATCAAGGGCCGGGGCCTGGCTTGGCACCAGCCGCACCGGTTCGAGCGCGAGGCCCGGAATGCGTTTGACGACGGCTGGGGCGGCGCGGACGGTGAGGGCGCCGCCTTCGCCGAAGTGCCGCCGCCGGCCACGCAGGTGACCTGGGAAACTGCCCGCAGCGCCATCGCCCGCAACGAGTCGCCCGACATCGGCTTCACCTACGGCCTCAACCCCTACCGCGGCTGCGAGCACGGTTGCATCTACTGCTACGCGCGCCCCAGTCACAGCTACCTGAACCTGTCGCCGGGGCTGGATTTTGAAACGCGCCTTATCGCCAAACACGGGCTGGCGGAACGCCTGCGCGACGAATTGCTGGCACCCCGCTACGTACCCGAACGCCTGGCCGTGGGCACCGTGACCGATGCCTACCAGCCGGTGGAGCGCGAACTGCGGCTGACCCGCGCCGCGCTGTCGGTGCTGCACGCAGCCAGCCATCCGCTGGCCATGGTGACCAAGGGCAGCGGGGTCGAGCGCGATCTGGACCTGCTCGCCCCGATGGGGCAGCAGCGGCTGGCGGCGGTGTACGTCACCATCACCACGCTCGATGCGGCGCTGGCCCGCCGGCTGGAGCCGCGTGCCGCCGCACCGCACCGGCGCCTGCGCACCATCCGCACGCTGGCCGACGCCGGGGTGCCGGTGGGGGTGAGCGTCTCGCCGCAGATTCCCTTCATCAACGACGACATGGAGCAGGTGCTCGAAGCCGCGGCCGATGCCGGTGCGCGCGCGGCCTTCTACCAGGTGCTGCGCCTGCCCTGGGAACTGGCGCCGATGTTCCGCGACTGGCTGGCGCTGCATTACCCGGACCGTGCCGCGCGCGTGATGGCGCGCATGCACGACCTGCGCGGCGGCAAGGACTACGACGCCGATTTCGCCACGCGCATGAAGGGGCAGGGCGTTTGGGCCGACCTGCTGCGCCAGCGCTTCGCCAAGGCCTGCGCGCGCCTGGGCCTCAACCGCGATCGCGAACCGCTGGACCTGAGCCGCTTCCGGCCGGCGGCGCTGCGGGGGCAGGCCGATCTGTTCTGAGCGGGTGTGCCGCTATGCCGCGGCCGCCGCATGGCCCGCCCGGTCGCCGCGCGCGGCCAGCAGAGCGCAGGCGTCGTCGCGCCAGTGGTGGATGGCGGCGTAGAAGCCTTCCCACACGCAGCCGTTGCAGCCGCGGCCGCAGCAGGTGGTGGGCTCGGGCGGTGGCCGGCGCAGCGCGGTGTCCAGATCCAGGCCGCGCTGGTGGGCCTGGGCGCGCAGGTGGGCCACCACGGCGCGGGCGGTGGGCAGGTCGGCCAGCAGCAGATCGGCCGGGTCGCGGCGCACGAAACGGGGCTGGGCGCGGCCTTCGAAGACGCCACTTTCACCGAACATGGCGGCCGGCCGCACCCAGAGCCCGAAGCCGCCATAGAGCGCTCGGTACAGCGTCATGCCCTGCAGGGTTTCGCTGCAGCGCACGGTGTCGAGCACCTCGTACCAGCCGCCCTTGTAATGGCGGTACAGGCCGGGCGGCGTGGGCAGCAGCGGGGGCAAATCCGTGTCGGAGGCGCTCATTTCGGTGATCCGGGGGGCACCCGGCGCGGGGGATTTTGTCCAGGCGCGCGGTGGTGCAGAAGGGACTTCACTCCAGGCCCAGCCGGCCGAGCCGGTGCGCCAGGTCCACCGCCGAACCCACCTGCAGCTTCTCGAAGATGTTGGCGCGGTGGAATTCCACCGTGCGCTGGGCGATGCCCAGGTGGTCGGCGATGTTCTTGTTGTAGTGCCCCTGCAGCACCTCGCGCAGCACCTCGCGCTCGCGCGCGCTCAGGGCCGCCAGGGCCTGCTGCATCCGCAGCCGTTCCTGTTCGTGCTGCACCAGCTCCACGGCGGCCCGCCGCGCGGCTTCCACCTTGTCGACCAGCAGGTTGTTCTGGAACGGCTTTTCCAGGAAATCCCAGGCACCGTTTTTCACCGCCGCCACGGCCATGCCGACATCGCCGTGGCCGGTGAGAAAGAGCACTGGCCAGGGCCAGGCCAGGGCCTTGAGCTGCTCGAAGGTGGCCAGGCCCGACAGCGGCTCCATGCGGATGTCCAGCAGCACCACGGCGCATTCGCGCGTCTGGGTGCCGCTGTGCAGGGCCTGGAGGAAGGCGTCGCCACCGGCCCAGCTGCGTGTGGGCAGGCCGCGCGATTCCAGCAGCCAGACCAGGCCTTCGCGAAAGTCCGGGTCGTCGTCGACCACGTGGACGGGAGGGTTCAGGGATTCAGGGGCAACCACAGGGTGAATTGTGCGCCCTGCAGGGTGGGGCTGTCGCTCACCTCGATCCGGCCGTGGTGCGCTTCCACGATGGAGCGGCAGATGGCCAGGCCCATGCCCATGCCGCCGGGCTTGCCGCTGGCGAAGGCGTCGAAGATCCGGGCGCGCTGCTCGGCCGGCACGCCGGGGCCGCTGTCGGCCACGCGGATGCCGACCTGGCCGCCGGGGGCCTCGCTGTCGCCGGGGATGATCGCCACCTGCACGCGGCCGGGCGGGCGCGGTCCCTGGCGGGCCCATTCGCCGGCGTTGAGCACCAGGTTGTGCAGCGCGTTTTCCAGCAGCAGCGCATCGGCCGGCACCACCGGCCCTTCACCGATCGGCAGGCGCAGGTCGAGCTGCACGCCTTCGGGCAGGGTCGTGCCCAGGGCCACGCGCTCGACAAACGGTGCCAGCGCCAGGGGCTGGCGGCGCATTTCCTGGCGGCGCGCGAAGGCGTTCACCCGGTGGATCACATGGCCGGCCTTTTCGGCCATGCGTTCGATGCGTTCGACCACGGGCACGATGTCGTCGTAGCCGATGCGGCGCTCGCGCATGCGGTTGAGCAGGCCGGTGGCGAAGCTGCTGAGCGCGCCCAGCGGCTGGTTCAGCTCGTGCGCGAGGGTGGAGGCCACTTCGCCCACCGCCACCAGGCGTGCCGAGGCTTCGAGCAGCTCCTGCTGGCGCGCGGCCAGGCGTTCGACGCGGCGGCGTTCGGTGAGGTCGAGCACCGAGCCGACCCAGCCGACCACGGTGCCGTCGGCCAGCACCAGCGGGGCGCTGTGTGTGAGCACGTCGATGCGGTGGCCTTCGCGGTGCAGCAGTTGCAGCGCCTGGCCGGCTTGCTGCAGTTCGGGCTCGGTGGCGCCGTGGCGCATGCGCTGGAATTCGTCACCCTGTTCGGGCGGCCAGTAGGGCGGGGGTTGGTCGGTCGGGCGGGCCGGGTCGGTCAGCACCGGTGCGGGCCAGCCGACCAGGCGGCTGAAGGCCGGGTTGGCGTAGAGCAGGCGGCCTGCGGTGTCCCAGGCGCGCAGGCCCAGCGTGACCGAGCGTTCCATGGCCGTGCGCAGCGCCAGCTGGGTCTGCAGCCGGGCTTCGGCCCGCTGGCGCCGCAGGGTGTCGCGCCACAGGCGCCACAGCGCCAGCAGCATGCCCACCAGGCAGATCAGGGCGACCACGAAGAACAGGCGCGGGGCCAGCGGCGCCTGCCGGCCCAGCAGGTCCACCTGCAGGCGCCACTGGGCACCGGGCAGGTTGATCGGCGCGAGAAAGCGCGAGCGCGGATCGGCGGCGGCCAGGGCGGAGCCGCCGTCGTCGCCGGCGCTGCTCAGGCGGTGGTCCTGCAGGAACCAGTCGGGAATCAGGCGCGCCAGCACCTGGTCGACCGAGACGGCGGCCACGTAGTCGCCGGTGAAGCGACCCTGCTCGAACTGCGGTACGGCCAGCCACAGCAGCGGCTGGCCGTCGGGGCCGGGCAGTGGGCCGGCGTGCGCGGTGCGTTGCAGCCCGCGGGTGGTGTCGAGCAGCAGGGCCAGCGCGTTCGCGCTCTCGCCGCCCCTGGCCAGGGCCTGCAGGCCGGCGGGCCAGGTGCCGGCCTCGGCCGCACGGCCGTCGCCGGCCGGTACCCAGCCGTGGAACACCACCAGGCCCGGTTGCTGCCACCAGAGGCCTGCGGGTTGTGCGGGGGCGGTGGGGGCGCCCGGTTCGGGGCGCTGGGCCAGGGCGCCCAGGTCGTTTTCCAGGCGGCGGAAATGGAAGCGCAGGGTCTGGTCCAGCCATTCCGCATCGGCCGTGCGGCGGCGGTCGGCTTCGCGGGCCTCTTCCTGGCGCAGGAACACCACCAGCAGCACCGCCGACACGGCCACCAGCAGCAGCAGGGCGACCAGGCCCGCGAGCGCGCGGCGCGTGAGCGCAGCGGCCCGGTGGGTGTCCAGGTCCAGCGTGTCGAAGTCGAGGCGGGGTTCGGTGGCCATGTCGGTTCGGCCCTAGCATAGCGGCCATGTCTGTCCCGCACCGCATGCCGCCGAACGCGCCCGCTCCCGCCGGGCGGGTGCGGCGCCGTGCAGTGCTGGTGGGTGGCGCGGTGGCCGCCGCGTGCGGCGTCGCCACGGCCCGGCAGGCCCCGCTGCTGCTGCGGTTTTCACACGTGGTGGCGCCCGACACGCCCAAGGGGCAGATGGCCCTGCGATTGCAGGCGCTGCTGCACGAGCGCTCGGGCGGGCGCATCCGGGTCGAGATCTACCCCGATTCGCAGCTCTGGGGTGACGACGACGAGATGGAGGCGCTGCGCCTGGGCGCGGTGGAGATGCTGGCGCCCTCGCTGTCCAAGTTCGGCATGGCCGGCGTGCCCGAGTTCGAGGTCTTCGATCTGCCCTTTCTGTTCCGCGACCTGGCCCAGGTGCGGCGGGTGACGCAAGGGCGTGTGGGCCGCGAGCTGCTGGAGCGCCTGGGGCGCCAGCAGATGGTGGGCCTGGGCTTTCTGGACAACGGCTTCAAGCAGATGAGCGCGCACCGCCCGCTGCGCCGGCCGGCCGACTTCGCCGGGCTGCGGGTGCGGGTCCAGGCCTCGCAGGTATTGGGCGCCCAGATGCGGGCCCTGGGTGCGCGGCCCGTGGTGCTGCCCTTCGGCGAAACCCAGCGCGCCCTGGCCACCGGGGTGGTGGATGCGGCGGAAAACCCGCTGTCCAATTACCTCACCCAGCAACTGGCGCCGCTGCAGCCGCACGTGACGCTCACGCAGCACGGTTACCTGGGTTATGCCGTGGTGACCCATCCGCGCTGGTGGGAACACCTGGGCCGCGCCGACCGCGCGCTGGTGCGCCAGGCGCTCGACGAGGCGCTGCAGCACGGCAACCGCCTGGCGGCCGGGCTCGACCAGGCCGCCCTGGCCTCCCTGCGCACCCAGCCCGGGGTGCAGGTGCATATGCTCGGCGCCACCGACCGCGACGCGCTGCGCCAGGCGGTGCAGCCGGTGGTCGAACAGTTCCGGCGCGGCGTCGGGCCGGAACTGCTGGACGCGGTGCACGGCGTCATCGGCGACGCCGCCTGAGCGCTGACACCCGTGCGACATACGTAGTTTCACGACTGTTGAACGCCACAGTTGGCGCGGCCGGGGGGGGTGCGTATCGTCCCGCCTGTCCCGAAAAGGGACGGTTGCGGCCCCGTCTGCTCCGCGGACGCCGGCCATCCAGATCGACAACAGGCCCCGGCCCGGAGACTGCACCATGTCCTCGAAACCCGAGCGCAAGCCGCTCTACAAGTCCCTTTACGTCCAGGTTCTGGTCGCCGTCACCATCGGCGTGCTGCTGGGCCACTTCCAGCCCGACCTGGGCACGCAGATGAAACCGCTGGGTGACGGCTTCATCAAGCTGATCAAGATGATCATCGCGCCCATCATCTTCTGCACCGTGGTGGTGGGCATCGCCGGCATGGAAGACATGAAGAAGGTCGGCAAGACCGGGGGCATGGCGCTGCTGTATTTCGAGGTGGTTTCCACCATCGCGCTGGTGATCGGCCTGCTGATCGTCAACCTGGTGCAGCCCGGCGCCGGCATGCACGTGGATGCGGCCACGCTCGACACCAAGGGCATCGCGGCCTACACCCAGCCCGGCCAGATGCAGGGCACGGTCGACTTCCTGCTGCACGTGATTCCCACCTCGGTGGTGGACGCCTTCGCCAAGGGCGAAATCCTGCAGGTGCTGCTGTTCTCGGTGCTGTTCGGCTTCGCGCTGCACAAGTTCGGCGGCCGCGGCACCATGGTGTTCGACTTCATCGAGAAGTTCTCGCACGTACTGTTCGACATCGTCGGCATCATCATGAAGGTCGCGCCCATCGGGGCCTTCGGCGCCATGGCCTTCACCATCGGCAAGTACGGCATCGGCTCGCTGTTCTCGCTGGGCAAGCTGATGGGCACCTTCTACCTGACCTGCCTGCTGTTCATCTTCGTCGTGCTGGGCCTCATTGCCCGCGCGCACGGGTTCTCGATCTTCAAGTTCGTGCACTACATCAAGGAAGAGCTGCTGATCGTGCTGGGCACCTCGTCCAGCGAATCGGTGTTGCCGCGCATGATGGAGAAGATGGAAAACCTGGGGGCGAAAAAATCGGTGGTCGGCCTGGTCATTCCCACCGGCTATTCGTTCAACCTCGACGGCACCTCCATCTACCTGACCATGGCGGCGGTGTTCATCGCGCAGGCGACCGACACGCCCATGACGCTGGTGCAGCAGATCACGCTGCTGGCGGTGTTGCTGCTCACGTCCAAGGGCGCCGCCGGCGTGACCGGCAGCGGCTTCATCGTGCTGGCGGCCACGCTGTCGGCCGTGGGCCACGTGCCGGTGGCGGGGCTGGCGCTGATCCTGGGCATCGACCGTTTCATGAGCGAGGCGCGCGCCCTGACCAACCTGGTTGGCAACGGTGTGGCGACGCTGGTGGTGGCCAAGTGGACGGGCGATCTCGACATGGCCCAGCTGCAGCACGGCCTGGACAACCCGGCGCCCGAAGAGGCCGACGAACCGGAGCTGATCCTCGACCAGCAGGTGGCGCACATGGCGGTGCCGCAGCAGGCCCGCTCCTGAACGGCCAGGGCCGGGCGCTCCCGGGGCATCGGGCGCCCGGTTTGCGGTTATGCAAAACGTATATGATACGAATATGTTTTGTATAGGAATAACCCCATGGGTATCGTCAAAATCTCGGACCTGATGCACGAGAACCTGCGGGTCGCGGGCAACGCCCTGAGCCGCTCCATCAACGCCCAGGCCGAACACTGGATGCGCGTCGGCATGCTGGCCGAAATGCATCCGGAGCTGAGCCATCAGGCCATCTGCCAATGGCTGGTGCGGGCCGAACTGGCCGGGGGGCTGGACATCGCCGGGGTGGTCGCCAGCCCGGCGGACACCACTCCACCCGTGGTGGCACCGGCGCAGGCCCGCTGATGGCGGCCCCCGGCATCACCCTCAAATCGGCCGACGACATCGCGCAGGCGCGCGAGGCCGGGCGGCTGGCCGCCGAGGTGCTCGCCATGATCGCGCCGCACGTCGTGCCCGGCGTCAGCACGGAAACGCTCGACCGCCTTTGCCACGCGCACATCGTGAAGGTCCAGGGCGCCATCCCGGCCAACCTGGGTTACCACGGCTACCCCAAGACCATCCTCACCTCGGTCAACCACGTGGTCTGTCACGGCATCCCGTCGCCCGACAAGATCCTGAAGAAGGGCGACATCGTCAACATCGACGTGGCCGTCATCCGCGACGGCTGGCACGGCGACACCAGCCGCATGTACTTCGTCGGCGAGCCCAGCCCGCTGGCGCGGCGGCTGGTGGAGACGACCTACGAGGCGCTGTGCGCCGGCCTGCGCGAAGTGCGGCCGGGGGCGACGCTGGGCGACATCGGCCACGCCATCCAGTCGGTGGCGCACCGGGCGCATTTCAGCGTGGTGCGCGAATACTGCGGGCACGGCATCGGCCGCACCTACCACGAGAAGCCGGACGTGCTGCACTATGGGCAACGCGGCGAAGGGCTGCGGCTGGAGCCGGGCATGGTCTTCACCATCGAACCCATGCTCAACGCCGGCAAGCGCGACGTGCGCGAACTGGGCGACGGCTGGACGGTGGTGACGCGCGACCGCTCCCTCTCCGCCCAGTGGGAACACATGGTGGCGGTCACGCCCGAAGGGCACGAGGTGCTGACTCGCTGGCCGGACGGCACCGGGGCTTACGCGCCGGTCTGATTTCCAGCGCCCTGCCGGCCCTTCGGGGCGGGCACAAAAAAGCGCCCCGAAGGGCGCTTGATGTCAGGGTCTGCAGCAGGCTCAGACCTTGGCGTTGGCGATGTAGCTGTCGTAGCGCCACTCGGAGAACTTGCTCCAGAGGATCTGGTCGCGCTGGAAGGCGCGCATGTCCTCGTGGATTTTCTTGAACTCGGGCGACTTGGCTTCGTGCTCGGCAAACACCTGCATGGAGGCCTTGAAGCCGGCGTCCATCAACTCCTTCGAGAACGGCTTGAGCTTGGTGCCGCCGGCCACCAGGCGCTTGAGCGCGCCGGGGTTCTGGGCGTCGTACTTGGCGGTCATGTCGCGCGCGGCCACGGCACCGGCGGCACGCACGATGGCCTTGTTCTCGGCCGACAGGGCGTCGAACGCCTTCTTGTTGATGAAGAACTCCAGCTCGGCGCCGCCTTCCCACCAGCCTGGGTAGTAGTAGTAGGGCGCCACGCGGCTGAAGCCGAGCTTTTCGTCGTCGAAGGGGCCGACGAATTCGGTCGCGTCCAGCGTGCCTTTTTCCAGCGCCTGGTAGACCTCGCCGGCGGGCATGTTCTGGGCCACCACGCCCAGCTTGGCCATGGCTTCGCCGAACAGGCCGCCGCCCAGGCGCATCTTCAGGCCCTTGAGGTCGGCCACGGTCTTGATCTCCTTGCGGTACCAGCCGCCCATCTGGGTGCCGGTGTTGCCCGCGCTCATGGAGACGATGTTGTACTTGGCGTAGAAGGCGTCCAGCAGCTTGCGGCCGTTGCCGTGTTCCATCCAGGCGTCCATGTGGCGCGCGGTCAGGCCGAAGGGCACGGCGCAGCCGAAGGCGAAGATGGCGTCCTTGCCGGTGAAGTAGTAGGGCGCGGTCTGCGCCATCTCGATGGTGTTGTCCTGCAGCGCGTCGACCACGCCGAAAGCCGGCACCAGTTCACCCGCGGCGTGCACCGAGACCTCGAACTTGCCGCCCGAAATGGCCTTGACGGTTTCGGCAAACTTTTCGGCCGAACCGTAAATGGTCGGCAGGGTCTTGGGGAAGCTCGAGGCCATGCGCCAGCGCACCGCGGCTTGCGCGTGCACCGCCGGGGCCACGCCGGCAGACAGCACACCGGCCACGCCGGCGTGCTTGATGAGGGATCGACGATCCATGGTTTTTCTCCTGAGGATGAACAATGCCGGTGCCCCGGGGCGTCGTGCGCCCCGGTCGCCCGGCGGTGGCGAAACAGTCGACCTTACCAGAGACCCGGGTTACCCCTTATCGCCTGCCGGACAAAGGCCTGTGGGCAATGAGGCGTGGGGCAGTTCGGGCACCGGCAGACGGGCGGCATCGGCCCGCCCGCTGGCCCAGGCTTCGCGCCAGGCCGGCAGGGTCAGCGCCGGATCGGCGCCCAGGCCGCGCACCACGCAGCCGCCCGACGCACCGGCGCTGGCCACGGCATGCAGTTGCGCCGGTGCCAGCACGCCGCCAATGCCCACCACCGGCGCGGGCGCCATGTGCGCCCACCAGGCGAGGTTGTCCAGACCCTGGGGCTGCCAGGGCATGTCCTTGGTGGTGGTGGGCCATACCGGGCCACAGGCGATCAGGTCGGGAGCCAGGGCCGCAGCACGGCACAGCTCCCACAGACTGTGCGAACTCAGGCCCAGGGCCACGCCGCCATCGCGGGCGGTCTGCAGGGTGGCGCGCTGTTCGGCCGACAGCGCCAGCAGGTCTTCCTGCCCGAGGTGCAGCGCGCGCGCGCCGGCCTTCAGCGCCACCTGCCAGTGGTCGTTGACCACCAGCATCACGCCCGCCGCATCGGCGGCCCGCTGGCTGCGGCCGATGGCCTCGGTCAGCGCGGCCGCCCAGGCTGCGTCGTCCGCCGGCTCGGCCGGGCGCTTCATGCGCAGCTGGATCGTGTCCACCGTGGGTCTGGCGCGCAGCACGGCTTCCACACGCTCGGCGCTGTCCACGATGGCGTAGACGCCCGGCGCGCGGCCGCGCGGCCGCGTGGCCCAGGCGGACGGCGGCATCGCATCGAGCGAGAGCTGCGGCAGCAGGCCGGGGTCGGTGGCGAAGCCGGGGCGCGCGATGACCGGCCCCGCGCCCTGACCCACGGCGCGCGCATGGCGCAGGGCGTGGGTGGTCGCCATCTTGGCCAGCACCGCCGCATCGGCCGCGACCCAGCCCCGCGCGAGGGCCGCTGCCAGCGCGGTGGCAAAGGTGCAGCCGGTGCCGTGGTGGTGCACGGTGCGCTCGCGCGGCAGGGCCAGCCAGCCCCGGGCGTGCGGCGTGTCCAGCCAGTCGAGCGAGAGATCGTGGTGGCGGGCGCTGGCATCGCCGCCCGTGATGACCACCGCCGCCGCGCCCAGCGCGCGCAGGGCGCGGGCCTGCGCCGGCACGTCGGGTGGGCAGGCATCGCCCAGCAGGGCCGCGGCTTCGGCCTGGTTGGGGGTGATCACCGTGGTGCGCGGCAGCAGCCATTCGCGGTAGGCGGCGTGCAGCTCGGCGTCGGCCAGCGCCGCGCCGGTGCTGGCGCGCAGCACCGGGTCGACCACCAGCGCGACGGCCTGTTGCGCGCGCAGGCGGTCGACGAAGGCAGCCAGCACGCGCACGTTGTCGGCGCTGCCGAGCAGGCCGGTCTTGATCACGCGCGGCGGCATGTCGCGCGCCAGCGTGTCCAGTTGCGCCTGCAGCACGGCGGGTGCCGTGGCCGCGATGAGTGAGACCTCGGTGGTGCTCTGGGCGGTGATGGCCGCGACCACCGTGCCCAGGTGCAGGTGGAAGGCGTCGGCCGCGCGCTGGTCGGCGGCCAGGCCGGCGCCGCCGCCGCTGTCGGTGCCGGCGACGCTCCAGATGACGGGCGGGGCGTTCATGGGATCAGGAACGGGTGGCCGCTCACCGGTGTGGAGGCGACCGCCATGTCCTGCGGGGCCATCACACCGGCTTCGAAGGCGGCGCGGCCGGCTTCGATGGCCAGGCCGAAGGCGCGCGCCATGCGCACCGGGTCCACCGCCTGGCTGACGGCGGAATTGAGCAGCACGGCGTCGAAGCCCAGTTCCATGGCCAGGGCCGCGTGGCTGGGCGCACCGATGCCGGCGTCGACCACCAGCGGCACGCCGGGCAGGCGCGCACGCAGGGTGCGCAGCGCGAACGGGTTGATCAGGCCCTGGCCCGAGCCGATGGGCGCGCCCCAGGGCATCAGCACTTGGCAGCCGGCGTCGAGCAGGCGCTGGCAGGTGACCAGGTCGTCGGTGCAGTAGGGGAACACGGCAAAACCGTCCTTCACCAGTTGCGCGGCGGCCTCCACCGTGCCCCAGGGGTCGGGTTGCAGCGTGTGTTCGTCGCCCACCACTTCCAGCTTCACCCAGCGCGTGCCATACAGCTCGCGCGCCATGTGCGCCAGGGTGATGGCTTCGTGCGCGGTGCGGCAGCCGGCGGTATTGGGCAGCAGGTGCACGCCGCTGTCCACGATCTGGCGCACGAAACCGTTGTCGCCGGCGGCGGCCAGGGTGCGCTTCAGGCCGACGGTGACGACCTGGGTGTTCGACGCGGCGATGGCATCGCGCAGCACCCGGGGCGACGGGTAGCCCGCGCTGCCCAGCAGGAAGCGGCTGTCGAGCGCGGTGCCGTAGACGGTCAGTGAGGACATGGCAGGGCGAATGAGGGCGGGGAGGGGATGTGGGGGTCAGGCGGGCTGCACGGGCACGTGGTCCCGCGAGCCGTTGGCGCGGTTGTGCGCGTCGACGAACACCAACTGCGGCTTGTGCGCGGCGACCTGGTCTTCGTGCACCTGGGCGAAGGCCGCGATGATGATCAGGTCACCCACCGAGGCGCGGCGTGCAGCCGAACCGTTGACGGAAATCATGCCGCTGCCCCGCTCGCCCTTGATGGCGTAGGTGATGAAGCGCTCGCCGTTGTTGATGTTCCAGATGTGGACCTGCTCGTTCTCGGCGATGTTGGCGGCGTCGAGAAGGTCTTCGTCAATGGCGCAGGAGCCTTCGTAATGCAGCTCGCATTGCGTCACGGCGACGCGGTGGATCTTGGACTTGAGCAGGGTGCGGAACATGGGGTCTCCTGGTAAAGGGTTTGGAATCAGCCGCCGACGATGGCCTGGAAGGTCAGCACCGTGTCGCCGGGCCGCAGCAGCGTGGTTTCGCGCTGCGAGCGCGGCACGAAAGCGCCGTTGACGGCGGTGGCGACTGTACTGGCATCCACGCCCTGGGATGCCAGCAACTGGGACAGCGTCAGCCTCTCGGGGCATGGCAGGGTCTGGTCGTTGAAGTTCAGCATGGGTGGACGGGCGCGAGCCCCAGTGGCTTCAGCGCGTCTTCAACCAGGGCTGGTGCCAGCAGCCAGCCATGGCGGAACAGGCCGTTGATGCGCAGCCGGCCGGGCGTGTGGTCGATGCGCGGTTCGTTGTCGGGCAGGGCCGGGCGGAGGTTGGCTTCCATGTGCACGATGCGGGCTTCGGCCAGGCCGGGCAGCACGCTGTGCGCCGCGGCCATGAGTTCGACCGCGCTGCGCAGGCTCACGGGCGAGCGGTCTTCGCTTTCGATCTCGCTGGCCCCCACCACGAACAGGTCGCCCGGGCGCGGCACGATGTAGACGCGGTGGCGCGGGTGCAGCAGGCGGACCGGGCGCTGCAGCCGCACGCCGGGTGCGTGCAGCCAGAGCACTTCGCCGCGCACGCCGCGCACGGCCATGTCCTCTTCAAGGGCCAGCGCTGAACCGGCTTCGCCGGGCCGCTGTGGGCGCTCCATGGGGGGGGCCACGTTCACCCCCCGCACGTCGATGGCCAGATCGACGTGCGTGGCCTCACCATCGGCCAGCACGATGCGCCCGGGCTCCACCTGTGCCACCCGCTCGTCCCAGCACCACCACACACCCGGGGCGTGCAGCGCCAGCGCTTGCAGCATGTCGCGGCCCATGACCTGGGCCTCCTGCGGCAGCAGCCAGGCGTGCAGGCCGGGCGTGACGGCCGGCTCCAGCGCGGCCAGTTCGGCGCGTTCGAGGGGCTGCGGTGCCGGCAATTCGCTGGCCAGCGCGGGCGCGGCCTCCAGCCGGGCGAGCACCCGGCGTGCGGCGCCCAGGTCGGGGCCGTGCGCGAGCATCAGGCTGCCGTGCTGCGCGAACAGGGTGTCGGTGCAGCCCTGCTGGTGCAGCGCGTGCGCCACCCCGGCCCACAGCGCGAGCGAGCGCCAGCCCAGGCGCGCGATGTCGGGCCCGGCGTTGTCCAGCTCGGCCAGCGGGCTGAGCATGCCGGCGGCGGTGAAGCCGGCGGCATGCGGCGCCATGGCAGCGCCGATCTGCCCGGTGGTCGGGGCCTGCGGGCCGGTGGCCGGATCGAACACGGTGACTGCGTGCCCGGCCCGGCCGAGCTGCCAGGCCAGCAGGCGCCCGAGCACGCCCGCCCCGGCAATGCCGATTTTCATTCGCGGGGGCATGGCTCAGGCCTTCTTGACCAAGGTGTCGACGGGCACGTAGAACGCGCCCCCGACCGACTTGAACTCCGCACTCTTCTGCGCCATCCCATCGGCCAGCGCCTGCTCTTCGCTCAAACCCTTGGCGGCGGCGTAGTCGCGCACGTCCTGCGTGATCTTCATGGAGCAGAACTTGGGCCCGCACATGGAGCAGAAATGCGCCTCCTTGCTGGAGTCCTTGGGCAGGGTTTCGTCGTGGTAGGCCTCGGCGGTTTGCGGATCGAGCCCGAGGGCGAACTGGTCGCGCCAGCGGAACTCGAAGCGTGCCTTGCTCATCGCGTCGTCGCGCGCGCGCTGGCCCGGGTGGCCCTTGGCCACGTCGGCGGCGTGGGCTGCGATCTTGTAGGCGATGATCCCTTGCTTGACGTCGTCGCGATCCGGCAAACCCAGGTGTTCCTTGGGCGTCACGTAGCAGAGCATGGCCGTGCCCATCCAGCCGATCATGGCCGCGCCGATGGCCGAGGCGATGTGGTCGTAGCCCGGTGCGATGTCGATGGTCAGCGGGCCGAGCGTGTAGAACGGGGCTTCGTGGCAGTGCTTGATCTGCTCGTCCATGTTGGCCTGGATCATGTGCATGGGCACATGGCCGGGGCCTTCGATCATGGTCTGCACGTCGTGCTTCCAGGCGATCTGCGTCAGTTCGCCCAGCGTGCGCAGCTCGGCGAACTGCGCTTCGTCGTTCGCATCGGCGCCGCTGCCGGGGCGCAGACCGTCGCCGAGCGAGAAGGTCACGTCGTAGGCCTTCATGATCTCGCAGATCTCTTCGAAGTGCGTGTAGAGGAAGTTTTCCTTGTGGTGCGTGATGCACCACTTGGCCAGGATGGAGCCGCCGCGCGAGACGATGCCGGTGCGGCGCTTGGTCGTGAGGTGGATGAAGGGCAGGCGCACGCCGGCGTGGATGGTGAAGTAGTCCACGCCTTGTTCGGCCTGCTCGATCAGCGTGTCGCGGAAGATGGCCCAGGTGAGGTCCTCGGCCACGCCGCCCACCTTTTCGAGCGCCTGGTAGATCGGCACCGTGCCGATGGGCACGGGCGAGTTGCGCACGATCCAGTCGCGCGTGGTGTGGATGTTCTTGCCGGTGGACAGGTCCATCACCGTGTCGCCGCCCCAGCGGATCGACCACACCAGTTTTTCCACCTCCTCCTCGATGCTGGAGGTGACGGCCGAGTTGCCGATGTTGGCGTTGATCTTCACCAGGAAATTGCGGCCGATGATCATCGGCTCCACCTCGGGGTGGTTGATGTTGGCCGGGATCACGGCGCGGCCGCGTGCCACCTCGTCGCGCACGAACTCGGGCGTGATCACGTCCGGGATGCGCGCGCCCATGGGGTTGCCTTTGAGCCGCGTCTCGCGCTCCGCATCGCCCAGGTATTCGCGCATCCATTCGCGCTTGCCGTTCTCGCGGATGGCGATGTATTCCATCTCGGGCGTGACGATGCCTTGGCGGGCGTAGTGCATCTGCGTGACGTTCTGTCCCGGCTTCGCGCGCAGCGGCCGGCGCTGCAGGCTCGCGGCCTCGGCGCGCAGGGCTTCGATGCGGGCGTCCGCCACCTCGCCGTGTTTGCCACCGTCGTCCAGCGCCACGCGGTGGCGGCCTTCGTAGCTTTCGGTGTCGCCGCGCGCGGCCACCCATTCGCTGCGCACCGGCTTGAGGCCCTGGCGGATGTTGATGTCGGCGGCCGGATCGGTGTAGGGGCCGGACGTGTCGTAGACCGTGACGGTCTCGCCGTTGGTCAGCGCAATGGCGCGCATGGGCACCTGCACGCCGGGCAACGCGCCAGGCACGTAGATTTTCTGGGACTGGGGAAAGGGTTCGCGGGTGAGCGAGAGCAGTTGCTGCAGCTTGTCGGGGGCGTTCATGGGGCAGTCTCCAATTGAGGTGGATGAATGCCCCGCCATCGACGCCGTGGAATGCAGATGCGCAGGACCGCCCCGAAAGGGTGGACGGACGTGCGCGCCTCGGCGCTGCAGCTCTTCTTACGCTGGTACTAACCAGATCAAGTTCGCGGTTCCGGCGGTCAAGTCCGCCATCTCAGCACGCCATACGTGCACCCCGGAGCAGGGCAGAGTGTAGCGCGTCATCCCAAAGCCGGTTACACTGCGTGGGTTCGCTGCGACTTGCTCGCCATCGCAGCCTCCGTTGTTCGACACGGTTCGCGGTTTGCCTCAACACCGCCCAGCCAACCAGCAGGCCTTCTCTCACGGCCCCCGCTGGTGATCAAACTCCCCTCTCGGCAAGCTTCACTCTCGGCCCCCTTTTGTTCGGGCCCCTTCCTGGCCTGTGGTGACCACAGGCGCACCCGTCGCCGTCGTGGCGTTCCTGGTGCCATTTTTTGTTGCGCGCCCGCCAGGAAGGTTGCGCAGATTTTCATGAGCTTCAAACCTGAAACCCCTTTCCCCGTGGGCAAGTACCTTGTCTCACCCCTGAGCCGCCTCACCGACGCCGGTGATTACAGCGCCAGCATCTCGCTGCGCAGCGGGCGCGGCATGGCCACGCACGACCGCGTCTTTCGCCTCGTGCCGCGTTTTGCCTCTCACCACGCTGCCTTGCGCTACGCCGCCCGCGAGGGCCGTGCCCTTGCGCTGCAGCACGGCGTGGCCTGATTCGTTTTTTTCTTTTTCCAAACCCTGGCCCGATCCGGCCATTCACTTCGAAAGATTCACACCATGAACAACCGTCTCTACGTTGGCAACCTGCCCTACACCGTTGACGAAACCGCGCTGACCCACAACTTCTCCGAATACGGCAGCGTGCGTTCCGCCAAGCTCGTCATGGACCGCGACACCGGCCGCTCCAAGGGCTTCGGCTTCGTCGAAATGGGCAGCGACGCCGAAGCGCAGGCCGCCATCGACGGCCTGAACGGCATGCAGGTGCAAGGCCGCGCCGTTACCGTGAACGTTGCCCGCCCGCCGGAAGCGCGCTCCGGTGGCAGCCGCTTTGGCGGCGAGCGCCGCGCTTACTGAGCCGACGAGCGCGCGCAGTACGCTGCGCCGCGACCCTGAGTGCCGAGCCGGGGCTGGTGTGCAAAGGGGTCATGGACCGGACCTGGCCAGGTCCCGGTCCAGCAGGCAATCGATGAAAGCACCCAGGATCGCCGGCTGGTGGTGCCGGTTCGGGTAGTAGACAAACAACCCTGGCCGTGTGATCGACCAGTCGGCGAGCACCTGCACGAGCTGCCCCTGGGCGAGGTATTCATCGACGCGCTCGCGGTCAAACGCATAGGCAATGCCCAAGCCTTGCAAGGCCGCGGCGACGCCGATGTCCGAGTGGTTGGTGACCAGTGGCCCGGACACCGCCACCTCGATCCGCCGCCCCCTTTTCTCGAACGCCCATTGATAGGCCCGGCCGTCGGTCTGCAGCCGCCAGTTGATGCAGGCGTGGTGATGCAGGTCGGCGGGTGATTGGGGCGGACCGCGCCGCGCCAGATAGTCCGGCGACGCCACCGCCACCATCTTCACGTCCGGCGTGAGGCGCACGGCGATCATGTCTTTCTCCAGCCGCCCACCCACCCGGATGCCCGCATCGAAGCGGCCCGCGACGATGTCGCTCAGCCCGTCGTCGACCACGATGTCCAGCGTCACGTCCGGGAACGCACGATGGAAGCGGCCCAGCCGCGGCGCAATGATCTGCCGGGCCGCCATGCCGAGGGTGTTGATGCGCAGCGTTCCGCTCATCTGCCCCGCCGCCGCGCTGACCTCGGCCATGGCGTCGGCCATCGCCCTGAACAGCGGTGCGATGCGGGCGTGCAGCTGTTCGCCGGCGGCGGTCGGTGCCACGCTGCGGGTGGTGCGGTTCAGCAGCCGCGCACCCAGCCGCGCTTCGAGCTGGCGGATGGTCTGGCTCAGCGCGGACGGCGACACACCCAGGTGCTCGGCGGCCCGCGCAAAGCTGCTGCGCTCGACCACGGCGGCAAAGGCTTTCAGTTCAGCGTAGTCGGAGCCGCGCATTGTGTATTCATTGCTAAATAACGACTTCAGATTCTAAAAGATTCACTAATTTCTCCAGCGGTCGCATCCTGAGGCCTTCAGCCCACAGGAGCCTTCACCATGACCGACCTGCATCTTCCCGAACCCATTGCCGCCTACTTTTCGGCCGACCGGCAGAACCCCGACGCGCTGGCCCACTGCTTCACAGCGCAAGCCACCGTGAAAGACGAAGGGCAGACCCACGCTGGCCTGGCCGCCATCCGGGCGTGGAAGGCGGCCGCATCGGCCCGGTTCACCTACACGACCGAGCCGTTCGCGCTTGAGCAGGACAGCGGGCACCACATCGTCCGCAGCCGGGTGAGCGGCAACTTCCCCGGCAGCCCGGTGAACCTGCGGTACCGCTTTCGCCTGGAGCGCGGCCTGATCGCCTCGCTGGAGATCACGGCATGAGCTTTGATCTTCAACTTCAAGGAAAGCGCGCCCTGGTCTCTGGCGGCACCAAGGGTGTGGGCGCCGCCGTGGCGCGCGCACTGCATGCGGCGGGCGTGCAGGTGACGACCACGGCGCGTTCGCTGCCCGCGGACGCCATCGACGGCGTGACCTACATCGCGGCCGATCTCACCACCGCGCAAGGCGTGGCGGACGTGGCGCAGTCGGTGCTCAGCCAATGGGGCGGCGCGGACATCCTGGTCAATGTGCTGGGTGGCTCCAGCGCGCCGGGCGGCGGCTTCGCGGCCCTGGACGATGCGCACTGGTTCAACGAGCTGAACCAGAACCTGATGCCTGCCGTGCGACTCGACCGCGCGCTGCTGCCCGCCATGCTGGCCCAGGGTGCCGGCGTCATTGTTCACGTCAGCTCGATCCAGCGCCTGCTGCCGCTGCCCGAATCGACGACCGCCTACGCCGCGGCCAAGGCGGCCCTGTCCACCTACAGCAAGGCGCTGTCGAAAGAGGTGACACCCCAGGGTGTTCGCGTGCTGAGCGTGGCGCCCGGCTGGATCGAGACGGAAGCCTCGGTGGCGCTGGCCCAGCGGCTGGCCCGCCAGGCCGGAACGGACTACGAGGGCGGCCAGCGGATCATCATGCAGTCGCTGGGGGGCATCCCGCTCGGACGCCCGGCCAGGCCGGAAGAGGTGGCCGATCTGATCACCTTCCTGGTGTCGCCGCGCGCGGGCGCCATCTCGGGCTCAGAGCACCTGATCGACGGCGGTACGGTGCCGACGGTGTAGAGCGTCGCAAGCGACGCAAGGGCTTTCTAGTGGCGCAAGGTCGTTGCAGGCTGAATGCCGAAGCTCGGCCCAGCTCGATTGAGGTCCGGCCTCAACTCGGAAGCGGACGTAGGTGTTGTGGGCTCGCCCAGGTTGGTGTGCCTGTTTGCTCATAGGCTGGCGTGCTTGGGCTAGATGCAATAATCGCAAGCCGTCTGGCAACGGGCCATTTTGAACCCTCCCCTCATACCGAGAGGATCGTCCAGAGAGTTTGCGTCCTTACGTCCCTGACTTGACTTTGGTGCTCATGAACGAAATGCCGAAGCCACAGACTCTTTACCGTGGATCACAGAAGCACAAGAACCGCCCCACCGGGGAGCGGAAGGGAACTCTATGCCCAGAGTGGACGCACATCACGGCGGCTGGGGGGTACAGAAACGATCCTTTCGCTCACGACTGGGAGGCGACTCAGGCGCACCAACTTTTCGAGCGCGCTTTATCTGATGAAGGCGGAAGACGACGTTTCGCGACTGCTGAGGGGATTGCCTTCGAAGCCAAACCCACCGAGGATGGCACTTGGCACGGTTACCCTGTGCCTTGGGAGGCTGTACCGCCGGAGATCGTTCAGAACTGGAAGGAAGACGGAATGGTCACTCGGCGGCAGATCAAGAATTATTGGAAGCAAGATCAAGACGATTTGCACTGGGCCATCGAGGCTGGGACACGATGAATGAATTCATGAGTTTCGGCGATCCCGCGCGGTTCGAAATTGCTGCACGGTGGACGTCCGACGCAGAACCCCGCGAGCGCCTGCCACAGGACGGTGGGTGGTCCACTGGTGATTTGCGCATTACCGTGGGGCATCAGGTATTGACCGCGCGTCGTTACAACGGCTCGGAATACAACCACATCGCTTGGTACCTCGCTCCCTTGCTTGATTGGCTGTTGAGTCAGTGGACATCGCTACTTCACGAGGAAGCTTTTGCATGGCCGGAGAAGGGTGGTGCGCCAGCGGCTTGGGCAGTCTTTGCGGCGCTTGGGCGCAGCATCGCCTCGTCCGATCAAGCAGAGCAAGCTCAATACCGGGCAGTACAGGGTTGGTGGATGCGGCACGCATTGCGTGCGGCGGACTCAAGCGCCCTCTACCCTGACTTGTGCCTACGTCGTCTGGGCGATGACATCGAGATTTCCTGGGCTGGTAGGCAGCCTGTGCACGCACCAGAAGGCTTCACACTGACTTCGCCCCCTGGATACGCATTGTTCGAAGTCGCGGCAGTGGCAGTGCCCCTATGGCACTTTCTAGAGTGGGCCCTGCAGACGGCGCAGGGGGTTACTGCGCTGGATCGTGACGCCATCAACGGCATGCGTGAGCGGTTCCACCAATTGAAACGTACCCCACTCAAGGCCCTCGAACTCAAGTATCTGAGTGATCGGGTGCAAACATTGCTGCAGTCGGCGAGAGCAACTGTCGATCTAAAAGACTCGAGTGTTGTTTTTCGGGATGTTCCTGCCATTGCTGAACTGGATCCCGCGGTGCTCATGTTTGGCGGCTTAAATCCTTGCATCGGCAATGAAGATGCCGTGCGGCTGATTCGGTTTCTCGCGAATTACCAGGGGGGGACAGAGGCTGAAGCTCTGGCGATGCTCGTTGATGAGCGCAGCTGGAATCATGCGCTGGCTCCTTATGAAGAAGGGTACGACCTTGCCGAAGAAGTTCGGGAAGAAATTGAGGTTCCGCTTGAAGAGCGCGATGTCAATGTGCATCGAATCCTTCATGACCTAGGAATTAAGGTTGAAGAGGTCTCCCTCGACACAGATTCGGTGCGTGGAGTCGCCATAGCTGGACCAAGCTTTGCTCCTGCAATCCTGGTGAACACGAAAAGTGTGTTCAATCAGACCTGGGTTGGGCGTAAGTTCACACTCGCCCATGAGCTCTGTCACATATTGTTTGACCGCACGAGGGCGAAAAAACTATCTCATGTGAGTGGGCCATGGACCGCTCCGCGCACTGAGAAGCGCGCGAATGCCTTTGCGGTAATGTTCTTGGCGTCGCGCGCCGCCACTCGATCAGTCTTCCGTGAGTACGGCATCGATAGAACAAGAGAGGCAGCCCAGGCCTTGCAGCTTGGCCACTCCGCATTCGTTGAGCACTTGTATAACTTGGGTCTCATAGACGAAGCGCAGCGCGAGCAACTGAGATCTAGAGCCGATACATAGCAACGGCTCACTGTTTGTTTTCTCGAGGATCAGGGAAGTTAGCGATTTGGTCGTATGTCAGCTTTCGGTAAACACCGGAAGTCCGATCTGTGAGCCTGACCTGCTGCTCCCGCTGCGAATCAGTCATTCAGAGCACCAGACTGTCGAACGTGTGCGCGCTACACCGGCACCTTGAACGCGCGGCGCGCCGCCGCCACCTTCGCCCGCGCGTGGCAGCCCAGTTCGTGGTCGTTGACCAGGCCCATGGCCTGCATGAAGGCGTAGGCGGTGGTGGGGCCGACGAAGACCCAGCCGCGTTTCTTGAGGTCTTTGGCGAGTGCGACGGAAGCCGCGTGGGTGGACGCAGTCTGTGGCGCTGCGAGCGTGGCCGGGTCGGGTTCGAAGCGCCAGAAGTAGGCGGCCAGCGAGCCGAATTCGTCCACGACTTTCTGCGCGGCGGCGGCGTTGCGAATGGCGGCTTCGATCTTGCCGCGGTGGCGCACGATGCCTTCGTCTTGCAGCAGGCGCTCGACGTCTTTGGGCCCGAAGGTGGCGACGCGGTGAAAGTCGAAGCCTTCGAAGGCGCGGCGGAAGTGCTCGCGCTTGCTCAGGATGGTGCGCCACGACAGGCCCGACTGGAAGGCTTCGAGGCAGACCTTCTCGAACAGGCGCCGGTCGTCCGCCACCGGGAAACCCCATTCGGTGTCGTGGTAGGCGGGGAACTCGGGGGCCGCGTTGCACCAGCGGCAGCGGGGAAGCGCGTCGTCTGTGTTCATGGCTGGGGTGATGGGGTGGGGGCGGCGAGCCCGGGCTGGGTCCGGTGGGGTTGGAAGCCGGTGATGTCGGCCGTGACGATGCCGTGCGCGACGAAGGGGTCTTGCGCCACGCGGGCGGCGATGGCGTCGGCCGCCACGCTGGCGGCCAGCACACAGCCGCCGGTGCCGTCGTGCAGGCTGCCGGCCGCGAGGAACGTGCCGTCGGCGAAGCCGGCGTCGAGCCAGGCGTTGTGGGCCGCCATCCAGTGCGGGGCGTCGGGGCGGCGGTCGGTGAAGCGCAGAACGATGAGGTGCATGGTCGTTGGCCGGTCAGGGGGTGGTGCGGGGTGGGCGCAGGCCGCGCAGCCATTGCTGCAGCGCGGCGACTTCGGTGTCGATGAAGGTGTGGTCGTCGAAGGCCTGGGCCAGGGTGGCGATGCCCTGGCTGCGCGCCAGCAGGTGCATGGCGTGGCGCTCGGCGTCGGGCGGTGCAAAACCGAGCGCGGCGAACTGCTCGGCCAGCCAGTCCCTGAAGAGCCGGAACAGGCCGTTGGCGTGCGCCTGCGCCGGGTGTTCGAGCTTGGCCAGTTCGGTGCACAGGGTGCCGACGGGGCAGCCGTGCTGGCGGATGGCGGCGCTGTTGCGCTGCATCATCTGCGCAAACTGCGCCAGCCGGGCGCGTGGGGCGGGCGTGGCGGCCGCCCAGGCGGCGAGCATGGCGCGGGTCTGTTCGGTGCGGCGTTCCACCACGGCGGTGAGGATGTCGTCCTTGGCCTTGAAGTGGTGGTAGAAGTTGCCGCGCGAGAGACCGACGGCTTCGGCAATGCTGCCGAACGAGGTGTGTTCGTAGCCGGCTTCGTAGAAAAGCCGGTCGGCGGTTTCCACGATGCGGTCTCGGGTGCTGATCGGTGGCATGGACGCAGTTTAGGACAACCGTCCTAGTTTGCGCAAGCCGGTCACCCCGATGGCGCCGTTCCCGCCCCCAAAGCCCATTGCGCCGCGCTGCGCAGCAGGTGTTCGCGAAACACCTGGGCAATCGGCGAGAGCTGTTTGGCCTGCGGATACACCAGGTGCCATTGCGAACGGATCGGAAAGCCGCTGACCGGCAGCAGCACCAGGTCGCGCCCGATTTCTTCGGTCTTGAGCGCGTGGCGCGAGACGACGCCCACACCCAGGTGGCCGGCCACGGCTTCCTTGAGCGCCTCGTTGCTGCCCAGTTCGAGCGTGAGCGCGGGCACGAAGCCGGCCCCGGCGAAGTGCCGATCGGTCGCGAGCCGGGTGCCTGAACCGCGTTCGCGCAGGATGAAGCGTTCGCCCGCCAGCGCCTTGAGCGTCACACGTTGGCGTTGCGCCAGCGTGTGGTGGGCGGGCGCGATCAGGTGCAGCGGGTTGTCGAGGAAGACCTGGTCTTCCAGGTCCATGTCGGCAGGGGGCTGCGACATGACGTAGAGGTCGTCGCGGTTCTCGCGCAGACGTTGCACCACGCCGTCGCGGTTGAGCACTTCGAGCGCGATGTCGATGTTCGGGTAGCGCCCGCAGAAGCCGCCCAGCAGGCGCGGCACGAAGTACTTGGCGGTGCTGACCACGGCCACGCTCAGGCGCCCGCTGGTCAGGCCCTTCATGGCGCTGACCCGCTGGCCGAAGCGGTCCCACTCGCCGGCGACGGTGCGTGCGGTCTGCGCCAGTTCCCGGCCGGCCTCGGTCAGGAAGACCTTGCGGCCGATCACCTCGTACAGCGGCAGGCCCACCGATTCGGTGATTTCGCGCAGCTGCATGGACGCGGTCGGTTGCGTCACGTGCAGCGCGCGCGCGGCGGCGCTGACGCTGCCGGTGTCGGCCAGCGCCAGGAACAGGCGCATTTGGCGGAAGGTGATGTTCATAGATTTTTATCTATGTTGTGTCGCACAAGAATCGATTTTACGAAATGCATTTGAACCACCAGAATCCGCAGCCAACCAAGGAAAGCCCCGTGAATCTGCAGAACCTGATCGATCCCGCCATCCTGTTTTTTGTCGTCGGTGTGCTGGCCGGCTTGCTGCGCTCCAACCTCGAAATCCCGCCCGCCATTTCGCGCTTCCTATCGATGTACCTGCTCATGGCGCTGGGGCTCAAGGGAGGCTTTGCGCTGGCGGCATCGGGTCTCAACGCCCAGGTGGCGGCGGGGCTGGGCATTGCGGTCACGCTGGCGGTGCTGGTGCCCTTGCTGGGGTTCACGATCCTGCGGCGCTGGGTGTCGGGCTTTGACGCGGCCGCGCTGGCGGCCACCTACGGGTCGGTCAGCGCGGTGACCTTCATCACCGCCACCGGCCACCTCGACAAGATCGGCGTGCCGTACGGTGGCCACATGGCGGCGGCCATGGCGCTGATGGAGTCGCCTGCCATCGTGCTGGCGGTGGTGCTGGCCAACCGCCTGCGCCAGCAGGCCCAGCCGGCGCCCGGGGTGGTGGTGTCTGGCGGCGCAGCGGCGCTGGCGGGCCCGCCAGGGGCAGGGGCCACGGACTGGCGCAAGCTGCTGCACGAGTCTTTCACCGATGGTTCGCAACTGCTGCTGATCGGCGCCATGCTGGTCGGCCTGATGACCGGCGAGGCGGGGCACACGGCCATGCAACCGTTCTCGGGCGACCTGTTCAAGGGCATGCTGGCCTTCTTCCTGCTCGACATGGGCCTGATGGCCGCGCGCAACCTGCCGGGGCTGCGCGGGCGCTCACCGGTGCTGCTGGCCTACGGCGTGCTGGCGCCGCTGCTGCACGCCTCGCTGGCCTGGGCGCTGGCGCGGGCTGCGGGGTTGTCGGTGGGCGACACCGCGCTCTTGATGACGCTGGCGGCCAGTGCGTCTTACATCGCGGTGCCGGCGGTGGTGCGTTACGCCATCCCCGAAGCCAGCCCGTCGCTGTATTTCGGCCTCTCGCTGGGGCTGACCTTTCCGCTCAACCTGTTGCTGGGCATTCCGCTGTATGCGCAGGTGGCGCAGGCCCTGGGCTGAGGCGCCAGCTGTCCGCCGTGCGTGCGGCAATGGCGTGTTGTCCTACAAGCGCACGCGGCGGCTGCCGATGATGCCCGCGCAGCGCAAAACCTAGACTGGGTTTCACTCGGCCGGGAAGAGGACCGACCCGCCAGAGTCCTTCAACCACGCCCTGCACGGGCACAGAGAAAAGGAACACCCATGAACAACAAGCACCCTTTCCATCGCATCGCCTTGCTGGCTGCCGCCGTCTCGCTGGCCGCCGCTGCCGGCGCCCAGACGGTTGACAACTGGCAAAGCACCGATGGCCAGGTCTGGCGCAACGGGACCAACGAGCTGTGCTGGCGCAACAGCGCCTGGACACCGGCCACCGCCCACCCGGACTGCGACGGGGCCTTGCAGCCGCCTCCGCCGCCCGCCCCGGTGGCCCAGGCGCCGGCGCCGGCCCCGGTGGTCACGCCGGCTCCCGAGCCGCCGCCGCCCGCTCCGGCACCCGTGATGGCCCTGAGCTTGCAGGCCGAGACGCTGTTCGACTTCGACAAGGCCGTGCTCAAGCCGGCGGGCAAGACGGCACTGGACACGCTGGTGGCCGACATGGCGAAGGTGGACGTTGAAACCGTCATCGCCGTGGGGCACACCGATGCCATCGGCACAGAGACCTACAACCAGGCGCTGTCGGTCCGGCGTGTGGAGGCGGTGAAGGCCTACCTGGTGAGCAAGGGTGTGCCGGCCGACCGCATCAAGACCGAAGGCCGGGGCGAAACGCAGCCTGTGGCGTCCAACCAGACCCGCGAAGGCCGCGCCCAGAACCGCCGTGTCGAAATCGAGGTGGTGGGCACCCGCAAGCCCTGACCGGGCTGTTGCGCCCCGGGGCCGTCAGGCCTCGGGGCGCAGCGTGAAGCAGAAGCGCGCGCCCTGGCCCGGCGCCGCTTCGGCCGTGATGCGGCCACCGTGCCGGTCGACGATGCGGCGCACGGTGGCCAGGCCCACGCCGGTGCCCTGGAACTCGCTGGCGGTGTGCAGGCGCTGGAAGGGCTCGAACAGGTGTTCCGCCTTGGCCATGTCGAAGCCCGCGCCGTTGTCGCTGACGCAAAAGCCTTGCAGGCCCTGCACCTCGGCCAGGCCAAAGCCGATCGTCGCCTGCGGGGTGCGGGCGCTGTATTTCCAGGCGTTGTCCAGCAGGTTCACCAGCAGGGCCTCGGCCAGAGCGGCGTCGCAATCGGCCACCAGATCGGGGGTGACGTCGGCGATCACCTGGCGCGACGGATCGGCCTGGGCCAGTTCGGCAAGCCGCCGCGTGGCGATGGCCGACAGGTTGACGCTTTCGCGCGCCAGCGGTTTGTTGGTGTGGCGCGAGAGCGCCAGCAGGCCTTCGATGAGGCTGCCCATGCGTTCGCTGCCGAGTTGGATGCGTTGCAGGTGTTCACACCCTTGCGGACCCAGCCGATCGGCAAAGTCCTCCAGCAGGATCTGCACGAACCCGTTGACGGTGCGCAGCGGTGCGCGCAGATCGTGGCTGACGGTGTAGGCAAAGCTGTTGAGTTCGCGGTTGGCGGCGCTGAGTTCGGCCGTGCGTTCGATCACCCGCTGTTCCAGCTCGGCATTCAGGCGGCGGATCTCCTGGGCAGCACGTTCGCGGTCGGTCAGGTCCTGCACGTAGGCCACGCGCCGGACCGGCTGGCCCTGGGCATCGCGCAGCACGGTCACGTCGATCAGCACCGGGAAGATGCGGCCGTCCCGCGTCATGTGTTCGATCTCGAACACCAGGTGGTCCTGGCTGTGCACGGTGGCCAGCGCCGCCTCCAGCCGGGGCCAGGCGCTTTCGGGATACAGGCTGCGGATCGGCAGGCCAGTGAGGGCCGCGGTGTCGTAGCCGCGCTGCTGCGCAAAAGCGGGGTTGGCCACCACGATCGTGTTGGTCTTCACGTCGGAAATGAGCAGGCCGACTTCGCTGTGTTCGAAAGCCTCGGCCCACAGACGCAGGCCTGCTTCGGCCTGGCGCCGGTCCGTCAGGTCGTGCAGCGAAACGAGCATCCCGTCGGGCAGGGTGATGGCGCTGGCCTCGACGATGCGGGTGCTGCCGTCGAAGCAGCGTAGTTCGTATTCCATGGCGGACGGGGATTGCGGCGTCGCCGAGACCATGCGGGGCTGCAACTGGCGCCAGCGCGTGCGCGCCGTCTCGCGGGTGGGGCCTTCGGGGAAGGCGCGCAGAAACCACGCGTCGATGTGCGGAAGGTGGCGCGCTTCGTAACCCAGCAACTGCGTGAAGCGTGCGTTGAGGAACTGCACCGCGCCGTCGGGGGCGACAAAGGCCATGGCGACCGGGGCCTGGTCGAACAGCGACTGGAAACGCTGGCGGCTTTCGCTCAGGGCGGTGACCAACTCGGTCATTGAGCGAGCGAACACCGCCACCTCGTCATGGCCTTCGACGGCGGGCAGGGTCACCTGGGGATGCTGGAGGTTGATGCGGGCGGCCGCCTGGCTCAGCGCCTCCATCGGGCGCAGCCGCCGGCCGACGGCCCACCACAGGACGGCCGCCAGCGCCAGCGCGGACAGCAGGCCCCCGACCAGCGCCGTCCAGCCCAGGGACCGGGCGTCGGCAAACGCGCTGACCTCGTCCTGCCGGACCAGCACGATCCAGCCCAGCCCCGGGCCTGAGGGCGTCCCGAGGGTGGGCGCCGCCGCCGTGAGGTAGCGCCGGCCGTCGGGCCAGACCTCGACCGCCGTGGCCACCTGTCCCGCGGCCGCGCGCTGCAGCACCGACAGCGGCAGCAGGCTGGGGGCCGACTTCACCGGCAGGGTGGGGCTGCCGACAATGACCTCGCCGTGGCGGTTGGTCAGCAGCATTTCCTGGTTCGGATCATCAAGCTGGTCCATGAGCTGGTCGCGCAACTGGTAGGTCCAGTCCAGGCTGAGGTGGGTGGCCAGCACGCCCACGAAGCGGCCGTCCCGATCCTGCAAGGGCAGGGCGATGTCCAGCAGGCGCAGCGGCATCTCGTCCCGTTCGGGGCGGGGCAGCAGCTTGCCCAGCAACACCGCGTCGTGAATGTCTTCTTGGTACACACCCTGGCGACCGCCAACGAACCAGGCGCGTTGGGACACGTCGGTCCCGTTGATGCGGGGCTCGGTGCTGGCGACGATGCGCCCCTCGGTATCGGTGATGCCGATCCACGCGTGCACCGGGTGTGTGGCCTGCTTGTTCAGCAGGAGCGCCTGTTTGTCCTGAGGCGATCGCGACGGGTCGTGAAGGCGGTCCAGGGTGGCCAGGAAACGCAGTTCCTGGGTGCGGGCCGTCATGTCCAGGTTCAGGTGCGACGCCATGCGGGTGGCCAGCGTGCGCTGCAACTTGAACTGGTCTTTTTCAACCTGGGCCTGCACCAGGCGGGTCATCAGCAGCACGTAGGCGACGGCACTGATCACGGCCAGCAAGCCGATCAGCAGCACCAACTGCAGTCGAAGGCTGTTGCGCAATGACGGGAACACGTTGCTGTCCGGAGTGGCTTTGTGCCGATGCGCCGGATTCCCCCCTGAACGCATCCCTCATCCTGAAGATGATAGTCATCAAAGCGCTGCCGGAGGATGGGGTTGCGGGTAAACCCGGATGCCTGCCGGTGTGGGCCGGTGGCCTCAGTCCAGCAGCGAGCGCACCACCGGCTCCGTGGTGCGCAACCGCATCATGCGCTGGAAGAAAAGGCTGTTGGGCACACGCAGCCACGAGGGCTCGCCGCCTTCGGGCGGCAGTTCCTTGAGCGTGGTGTAGATGAGGTTGATGTCCATCACCTCGCCGCCCAGGCCCGGCTTGTCGCCGCTTTCCAGCAACTCGACGTGATCGTGCAGCCCGAAGGGGCGTGTGGTGTAGATCAGCAGCGCACAGAAGATGTTGGACAGCACGCTCCAGGCGGCAAAAAAGGCCACTGCCGCCACCGCGGCGAAGCCGGTGAAGGCGGTCCACAGCACCATGCCCGAAACCCCCAGGCGGTCCAGCACCAGCAGCAGGGCCGCGCCGAAGATGAGCACGCTGCTCAGGCGCCGGCTGCCGACCACCATCTCCAGCGGCAGGTGCTTGTCGGCGCCGAGCCGGTTGATGAAGCGGTTCAGCAGCGCGCGCAGCAGCAGCGCGGCGAACACGATCAGGGCGATCTGTAGGCTCAGCGTGATGACATCGATCCAGGGGTGGGCCCAGTCGGGCAGGAGGTTTTTCATGTTCTGCATGCGGTCGCGAGGGGGGATGCGCGCCAGAGGGCCGGGGCCGTGGGCGGTGTTCAGACAAGGGCCAAGGATAGAGGCTGTGCGCCAGCGTGTTGTTCCCCGCGGTGCGGCGGCGCTGCGCTGCCCCGCCGGGTGAATTGATTGCCGGATCCGGACAGGCGCATGCCGGATCCGGATGGGGCTGGCGCGCAGGCGTGCCTAGACTGGCCCGCACTCGTGAAGCGGGGAGCCGCGGCCCGCTGCGAGCCGTCCGACAGCCGCGCGAAGGAGACATGCCATGACCATGGCCAAGATGAAAACCGCATTGGATGCGGTGCTTGCACAGACAGTGGGCCGCCACGGTGGCGCACCCGGCGTGGTGGCGATGGCCACCGACCGGTACGCCAATTTCTACGAAGGGGCGGCCGGTGTGCGCGAACTGGGCCGCGACGTTGCGATGGACACCGACGCGGTGTTTGCGCTGTTTTCCACCACCAAGGCCATGGCCGGGGTGTGCCTGATGCAACTGGTCGAAGAGGGGCAGCTCCGGCTCGACGACCCGGCCGGTGCCTACGCGCCGGAGCTCGAAGCCCTGCAGGTGCTGGAGGGCTTCGATGCCGACGGTTCGCCGCGCACCCGGGCCCCCAGGCGGCGCATCACCGTCAACGACCTGATGCTGCACGCCTCCGGCCTGGGCTATGAATTCTTCAGCCCCGACGACCTGAAGTACCGCACCGCCCTGGGCATTCCCACCGTGGTGTCGTGCACCTTCGACGCCGTGCGCACGGTGCTGCTGCACGACCCGGGGGAGGCCTGGACCTACGGGGTGAACATCGACTGGGTCGGCCGCATCGTGGAGCGCCTGCGTGGCCAGCGCCTGGGCGAGGTGATGCGCGAACGGCTGTTCGCGCCGCTGGGCATGCAGGACATCGGCTTCACCCTGAGCCCGGCGATGGCGCAGCGCCTCGTGACCATCCACGACCGCGCCGCCGACGGCCGCCTCACGCCGCTGCCCGACCTGGTGCTGCCGCAGCCGCCAGCGATGGATTGCGGCGGCCATGGCCTGTACGGCACGGTCGGTGAATACATGAAGTTCATCCGCATGGTGCTCAACGACGGCCAGGGCGCGCACGGCCGCGTGCTGCGCCCCGAAACGGTGGCCGCGCTGGCGCGCGACGGCCTGGCCGAGATGGGGCTGGCGGTCGGCGGCTGGACCGGCTCCATCCCGTCGCTGAGCAACAGCGGCGAGTTCTTCCCCGGCACCGACAAGGGGTGGGGCTACAGCTTCATGACCAACCGCGAAGCCACGCCCAGTGGCCGGTCTGCGGGGTCGCTGATGTGGGCCGGCCTGGCCAATTGTTACTACTGGATCGACCGGGACAGCGGCGTCGGCGGCTACTGGGCGACGCAGATCCTGCCGTTCCAGGACGCGGTGTCGTACCCGGGGTTTGTGGAATTCGAGACCGCCGTCTACCATCACCGCTGACACGGCGGGCGGACGCACC
>Ga0067045_1000006_pt1 | contig 71876 bp, 76 predicted proteins | sample TerdegcTABiofilm_FD_59184 | JGI IMG/M metagenome (GOLD analysis project Ga0067045, IMG submission 59184) | Combined Assembly of (Gp0054472, Gp0054536) Wastewater bioreactor microbial communities from Singapore -Terephthalate degrading...
CCCGGCAAAGGAATCGACGTTCCCCTTCACGACGAGTTTTCCGCCCTGCATCCATGCACCGGTGTACATGTCGGGGCTCTGCTCGACGAGGACTTCGCCTGCAGACATCTTCATGCCGATGTACTTCACGCGGCTGACATCGCCTTTCACGATGATCCGGGTGTCGGCTGCCGTTGCGCCTCCCTCGCCCGAGATCTCAAAGTACTTCCCCAGTGTCGTCTGTTCCCTTCCCTCGTAGGCATGCAGCGCCGCGATCTCGGATGCCTTCTTCCCGGCGAACTTGTCCGGGGAGATGTTATCAGCCTCGAGGTAGAGGTGGGGCTGGTTCTTCATTGTGATTGTGACAGTCTCCATGCATCCACCTCACTGCGTTGCATCGACCTCGATCACGTGGGGATTGGGCACGAAGTGCGAGGAGACATCGTAGTTTGCCTGCGTGACGCTGTAGTACCGCAGGAACTTGTCCCTGATATCCCTCATGACCTGCGGGTTCTCGTTGACCTTCGCCCTGACCCAGAGGGTTCTCTTGTTCCCGTTGCTCACGATCTCTCCGTTGACCACGACCGGGACTCCGGTCTTCATCACGTATGCCGCTGCAGAGAACGCTTTCTCGATATCCTCCGGCTTGTGCGGTTTCTCCGGGTTGAAGTCGTACACAACGATATCGGCGTCCATGCCGGGCGCAAGCCCGCCGTACTGGTGCGAAAGGCCGAGTGCCTTTGCCGGGCCGGCACGTGTCATCTGGGCGATCTCATAGAGGGAGAGCTCGCGTTCGATTCCTGCGATGTGTGTCGCCTCGACCATCTTTGCCCCGTGCTTGAAGGACTCGATCTGCTTTTTGCGTGCCTCGGCACTCATCAGCCACTTGATGATGCGGGGATACCGCGTGAACGGCCCTGCATTCGGGTGGTCGGTCGTGATGAAGCAACGCATGGGGTCCTTTGCCATCAGGGCAAGCTCGAGCCCGATCGCCCACTGGATCTCGCAGACCTTGATGTCCGGGCTGTAGATATAGGGGACGATACCCGCGGCAGTCTCGAGCTCGACGTCCACGTTTGCCCACTTGAGGTGGTTTAATTCCGTCAGGTGGTGTTCGAATGGCCCGTCTGCCGTCATCGTCGTGGTCTCGTCCAGCGTGACGCATCCTGTGTCAATGGTGATGTTCTTCTGGCGGTTGACATAGTCCATCACCTCCTTGGACTTGGACTCGAAGTTCGCCCAGCTGTCTCCACCATAGGAGTGGAACTGGAGGTGGGTGGAGTGGAGTACCTGCTCGCGTCCGAACTTATTCCTTGCCGAGAAGCCCTCGGCGAGCTTCAGGGTGTCAAGCGTCACCGTGTAATTGCCCGGGTTCCCGAGGCTGTTCTGGTGGATGTGCACCGAGTGGGGCAGGCCGAGGAACTCGTTTGCCTCGATTAAGCCGGTAACGATCTCCCGCGGGGTGATATCGAAGTACGGGACAGGGTCATCGATGGTGAGACAGTTGAGCCCCCAGCCCCATGCTTCCGTCCCGCCGGGGTTCACGACCTTCACGGCGTAACCCTTCGATGCTTCGAGGAGCCAGGAGATGTAAGCGGCGGTATTCTCAATTTCCCTGTTCTTCAGGTACTCGAGGACGAACCAGTTGTTTCCAAACACCGGGTATGCACCCTCATCGATGATGGGGGTGTCCTTGATCTCCTCGTGGACATGCCGTGCATAGAGGGGGGGCATTGCGGCTTCCATTGCCGTCGTGTACCCCATCCGCGCGTACTCGTATCCCGTCTTGAATGTGGTCGGGATCGAGAACCCGCCGGCCATGCGGCTGGTCTTGCTCTTCTGTTTGTACGTGAAGAGCTTGTCCTCGGGCCTGTAGTTCCTGCCCTCGTTGACCTTTGGGCCTGCAATGTGGGCATGGATCTCGACCGCACCGGCCATCACGGTCTTGCCGCTCGCATCGATTGTCTTCGCCTTGGAGGAGACCTCGGTCGATTTGACGATCTTGCCATCCTTGACAGCGATATCTGCCTTGTCCCCCTTTATCCCCTGCGTCGGGTCGAAGACAAAACCGTTCTTGATGATGTACTCTGTCATCTACTTTCCTCCCATCAGCTGGTCGAGGCGGGCATTCACGCGGGAGAGGAACTCGACATCGGTGAGGACACCTTCCGGCGGATCCACGACTTTCCGGGCCTCTATCGGGACATTGTCCATGCGATAGCAGTTCCCTCCGACTTCGACACCCACGAATGCCACGGGGACGTGGAGTTTCGAGATCTCAGATGTGGGAGTGATGTGGGGGTCGACGCACACCGACGGAAGTTCTGCAATCTTCTTCACGGAGCTGATTGGGAAGTGCGCTCCCGGGTCACTCCCGAGGACGAAGACAGCATCGACCTCGCCCCTGCGGAGCAGGTCGTTCGAACTGGTCTCTCCCGGGTTATAGCGGGCAAAGCCCCTTGACAGGTCGACAGAGTACGGGAACCCGAACTGCCATCCAAGGACCTGCCCGGAGCCTGTCACGTTGTAGTGGCCCCGCATCGCCATGATGCTGAACTTCGTGAACTCGTTGAGGTCCTTTGTGAGCATGATGGCGTTGTCGATGTTGTGGTTCTTGGAGAGCGACTGGGTCACGCCCATGCCGAAGAAGATGATCCCGAAACGGCCGCTCTTCATCACCTCGGCACCCTCGATGATCTTCTCCCTCGGGATTCCGGCAACGGTCTCGGGGAGAGGTTCGTTCCTGAGTGCAACGCGGAACGCGGAGAGCAGCTCGTAGTCCCGGCCCTGTTCGACCTGGTAGTGGTAGNCGGCAAGTTTTGCCGTATCTGTCACCCGGGGATCGACCACGATGACCTTCCGGTTCATGTGACCCTTGTTCGTGAAGAACCCGCGGGGGAAGACGGAGTACCGTGACTGGTGCCGGGGATGGGCATGGCAGGGGTTGCACCCCCAGAAGATGATCCTGTCCGCACGGTTCTTAATCTCACCCAGTGTGCAGCTTGGAATACCGACATCCTGGACTGCAATAAGGGTGCTGCCGTGGCAGACAGTGGCGGTGTTGTCAACGATTGCCCCTACCTTCTCGGCGATCTCGTGCCCGACGCTCTGGGCCTCGCAGCTCGTGGAGCTCCAGCCGTACATCAGGGGCTTTTTTGCCTTGAAGAGCATCTGCGCCGTGTATTCAACGGCCTCGTCGTAGGATACCTCCCTGAAGGAGCCATCGGGCTGCTGCATACGGGGTCTCTTGACCCTGTCGGGTGCCTGGGCATGCATGAACTTCTCGGCACCGATGGCGCAGGCATTGTAGATATCTTCTATCTTCTTTCCATCATCTGAGACAATAACCTCGAGGTCATCGCACAGGGTTCCGCAGAACGGACAGATAACGTCGGTCACAGACTTGGACATCAGGCCTCACCCCTGCATTTTTTCTGGACGAGCTGGATGGAACTGAGGACCGGCTCGTTCATTGCAACCTCAACTTCAATCGGGACTCCCTTAAAAGTAGGCATCCCGGTAGAGTAGGTCCTGGGATTGATGACCGAATTCGCCCACGGACCCATGGGAATGTAGGCAAGCCCGGGGTGGGGCCCCTGGGTTGCCTCAACGGCCTTGACGACCACACTTCCCCACTCGCTCGTGACCCGGACATTGGTCCCTTTCCAGATGCCCAGTTTCTTCAAGTCCGACGGATCCATCTCGATGATCCCGCAGGCTTTTGTATAGGCGTCCTTCTCCTTGCCGCCCTCCATGGCCACACCCTGGTGGATGGTGCGGCCGGTAATCAGGTTCAGTTTCAGTTTGGCCAAGGTAGATCCCCCGGGTGTCAGCGCCCGATCTCCTTCAGTGGGCTGGGACCAAGGTTCGTGATGGTATCGACCACGTCTTTTACCACCACGGCCCACTTGGCCCCCTCGGATGCGGAGACAAACGTCATCCGCAGCCTCTTGTCCTCGAGCCCCATGTTCCGGAGCAGGCTTTTAAGGATGAACATCCTCTTTGCGGCCTTGTAGTTGCCCTCGAGGTAGTGGCAGTCACCGAAGTGGCAGCCAGAGACGAGGACACCGTCTGCACCGTCCACGAAAGCCTTCATGATGAAGAGGGGGTCGATCCTCCCCGTGCACATCACCCTGATGATGCGGATGTCAGGGGGATACTGGGTGCGGGCACTACCCGCGAGGTCTGCTCCCGCGTACGAGCACCAGTTGCAGATGATCCCGAGGATCTTGGGTTTCCACTCGCCCTCTGCCATTACTGTCCACCTCCGAGGAGGAATGCATCAATCTGGGCAACNATCTGGGGCGTTGCAAAGTGCTGCATCCAGATGGCACCACCCGGGCAGAACCCGCCGCANGTCCCGCAGCCCTTGCACTTTGCCTCTGTCACCTGCATGACCTTNCTGCCCTCCTTCTCGACGAGGGAGAGGGCCTGGTACGGGCACAGGTTCACGCACATACCGCAGCCGGCACACTTCTCCTCGATGCACTGGGCGAAGTAGGGCTCGAGCTCGACCTCCCCCATGTGGATCGGGATGCTGGCAGCGGATGCAGCACCTTCTGCGGATGCAACTGTGTCAGGGATATCCTTTGGTCCCTGGCAGACACCGGCGAGGAAGACCCCGGCAGTCGTCGTTCCGCAGGGGTTGAGCTTCGGGTGAGCCTCGAGCAGCCAGCCGTCGAGCGAGCAGGAGACACCGAAGAGCTTGCGTGTCCTGTCTGTATCGGCAGAGGGCTGGACTGCTGCNGCAAGGACNACCATGTCGACCTCGAGCTGCATCGGGCGGTCGAGCAGCGTGTCNTCTGCATTGACGATGAGGTTCTTNGTGACCGGGTCCTCGAGGATGTTTGCNACACGCCCGCGGATGAACTTTGCACCCTCGTCCTGGATNCGGTAGTAGAACTCCTCGTACATCTTCCCGAAGGAACGGATNTCCATGTAGAAGATATAGGGCTGGCAACCGGGTATCTTCTCGATGATCTGGTGGGCATGCTTGAGCGAGTACATGCAGCAGAACCGCGAGCAGTAGGGTTTGCCTATCCCTGTGTTGTCACGGGACCCTGCACAGAGCAGGAAAGCGACCTTCTTTGGGGTTTTCCCGTCGCTTGGCCGGACGAGGTGCCCGCCGGTGGGGCCCGACGCGCAGATGAGGCGCTCGAACTCGAGGCTCGTGACAACGTTCTCGTACTTCTTGTACCCCCACTCATCCTTCTTCTCGATGGGGAAGATATCGTACCCGAGCGCGAGAACGGCCGTCCCGACCTTCACCTTGACGAGCTCGTCCTTCATCTCGAGGTCGATGGCCTTCTTCTCGCCGCATGCCTCGACACAGAGCCCACACTTGACGCAGCTGTCAAAGTCCACGGTATAGATGAGGGGCACGACCTGGGGGTGGTAGATGTAAATCGCCTTCCGGGGCTTCATCCCCATCTCGAACGGGTTCGGCTTGATGACCGGGCAGACTGTATCGCAGTCGCCGCACCCGTTGCAGCCACCTCCGACGATTCCCCGGGCCTCGGCCTCTGCCGGTGTGAGGACACCGCGTGCCTTCTTCCGGATGGTGACATCGAAGTTCCCGATGTACCCCTCGACCTCCTCGATCTCGGAGTATGTCATCAGCTCGATGTTCGGGTTCCTCCCGACATCCACCATCTTCGGCGTCAGGATGCACTGGGAACAGTCGAGTGTCGGGAACGTCTTGTCGAGCTGGGACATCCGCCCGCCGATTGTCGGGGACTTCTCGACGAGGTAGGTCTTGATACCGGCATTGGCAAGATCGAGGGCAGCCTGCATCCCGGCGACACCGGCACCAACGACGAGAGCTGCCTTTGTCACGGGCACGCTCTTCGGGACGAGGTCCTGGAGGAGTGCAGCCTTGGCAACGGCGATACGGATTGCGTCCTTTGCCTTCTCTGTCGCACCCTCGCGGTCATGCATGTGCACCCACGAGCCCTGTTCGCGGATGTTTGCCATCTCGAACCGGAACGGGTTGAGACCGCCCTGCTTTGTTGCCGTCCTGAAGGTGGGTTCGTGCAGCCGCGGCGAGCATGCGGCAACCACGATGCCGGTCAGCTTGTGCTCCTTGATGTCATTTTCAATCTTCTTCTGACCCGGCGTGGAGCACATGTACTGGTAATTGTCCACGTGTGCCACGTTCGGGAGGGTCTTTGCATATTCCTGGACGGCAGGGATGTCTACGGACCCGGCGATGTTTGTCCCACAGTGACAGATGTAGACGCCTACCCGTGCCCCTTTCCCGAGTTCCCTGTCGGGGGATGGGGAAACGGGTGCAGCCTTCGGTGCCGCTTTCTTTGTATCCTTCTTTGCAGCGGGCTCTTTCCTGGTTTTCTTCTCAGCCATTTTCCACCTCCTCTCAGAGCACCTTCTTCAGGAACGGCTCGCAGCTGACTGCATGGAGGTCGAGCCCGAGTTCCTGGGGTGTCATGCCCTGGGCAAGTCCCAGCAGTTCACAGTAGTGGAGAACCGGCAGGTCGTATCTGATGCCGAACTTCTCCTCGATCTCTATCTGGCCGCGGTCAAACTGGAGCTGGCAGAACGGGCAGACCTCGGTGAGTGCATCCACCTTAGCCTCTTTGAGGTTGATCAGCTTCTCGTTCGTGATGTCGAGTGAGTGGACGAGGTCGTACCCCCGGACACCGCCTCCGGCACCGCAGCAGAGCATCTTGTTCCTGTACTCGACCGGTTCTGCACCGAGCGCTGCAACCATCTCCTCGAGCCAGAAGGGGTGCTCGGTCGTTCCAAAGTGCCTCTCCTTCTTTGGCTTCATCAGGTGACAGCCGTAGTGGACAGCAATCCGGGCGCCCGTGAGGGGAACCTTGACGCTGTCGCGGATCTTGTCGACACCGACGATGTTTGGGTCATAGAAGAGCTCGGCGAGGTGCCAGACATCGATCGTCCCCTTGAACTCCATGTCGATGCCCTTGAGGACCTCGTTGACCCCGTCCCGGAGTTCCTTGTTGTGTTTTAACTTGTGGTTGACTTCCCAGATGGACTTGTAGCACCCGTTGCAGATCAGGGCGATATCCTTCTTCATCTGCTCTGCGAGCACGAGGTTCCGTGCCGCCATGGCGTACCAGACGTTCAGGTCAATTGACCCGAAGGCACCGGGTGCAGGGCAGCAGCTCGCCCCCTCGAGGTCGAGGAGCTTGATCCCGAGTTTCTCTGAAGTCTTGTAGGATGCAGATTCCGCCCCGGGGTAGCGGTTCGGAGCGATGCATCCCAGGAAAAAGGCATATTCACGCATCGGTCTTCACCCCTCCCTTTCCTTGACAATCCTGTCCGCGTTCTTTTTCAGTTCGAAGTAGTCCAGGATGTGCTGGATGCCCTTCACGTATTTCGGGAACCCGTGCGTCGTGGGCGGATCTGCCGGGAGTCCGAGTTTCTTCCGGGCCGCACGGTTCACGTCGTTATTCGGGACACCATGGCCCGAGGTGTAGATGGCCTGCACGGTCTTGAGGAAGTTGACGGGTACGATATCCCTCTTGAATGCAAGGTTCCGCATGGCCATGATGACGTCAGTTGGTGCAATGTCCCGCGGGCAGCGGTCCGTGCAGCTGTAGCAGGTGGTGCAGAGCCAGAGGTCAGGGTCGGTGAGTGCCTCTTCCTCCAGCCCGAGGAGCGCACGGCGGACGAACTTGCGGATGCGATAGGAGCTGCGGGGTGCGGACGGGCAGGATGCGGTGCATGTCCCGCACTGGTAACACATGTGCGGGATGGTCATCGAGATCTTCTCGACTGTCTTCGTGAACTGGGGGTTCCTTTCATCCTCGTAGAGGCGGGTATCCCTCAGCTTCTTCTCGAGTGCTTCTGGGTATCCTTTTGTTCTGGCCATGTATGGTACCTCACGCCTTCTCCATCATCTTGAGCTGGACGCTCCCCGGGGTCTCTTCCTTCACCTTCGAGGTCCGCGGGGTGCACAGCTTCTCCCTGATCTTCTTGAAGAGGTCTGTCTCCTTGCCCTTTATCCGGATGCCCGTCCGGTGCAGCCTGATGATGTCCTCGCCGGGACAGGCATTCACACAGGCACCGCAGAGGATACAGTAGTCCTTGTTCACGGCGATGGTCGGCTCGACCTTGCCCTTCATCTCACTGGCCTTGACAGGAGTGGGCAGGTAGATGGCATTTGCAGGGCAGACCTCCACGCAGGTGGAACACCCGCCGGGGCACTTCTCGGGGAAGAACTCGATGTCCCCCTCGAAGAGCTTCTCGACGGTGATGGCCTCTGTCGGGCAGTTGCGGGAGCACCACGTGCATGTGCAGCACATCTTCTGGTCGATGTCGACCTGTCCCGGCAGCTTCTTGCCCTCGATGACCTCCCGCTCGACGGTGATGCACTCCTCCGGGCAGAGCTCGACGCATACCTTGCAGGCGTCGCAGCGCGTCTCGTCCCAGACGACCTCCCCCTCGACCTTGCCCGTCTCCGCAGTGAAGGGCTTGTGCTTGACGGTGATTGCCGGGCAGACTGCCCCGCATATGCCGCAGAGCGTGCACTTCTCGTCGTCGACCTTGAACGTCGTCTTGCTCTTGAGGGCCTCCTGCCGCTCCTTTCCACCCCCGGGCGCTCCCTCGTAGACGGGAACGTCACGGATGATGGCCTCGCGGGGACACACCTCGTCGCAGATGGTGCACCGGACGCATTTTTCGTCATCGATGTCCGCGACCATGTCGTACTGCGGGAACCCGTCCTTCTCGACGATGGGAAGCCGCTCTTCCCCGTCAATTTTCAGGGTCAGAGCATTGAACGGGCACATGACGACGCAGACACCACAGTAGGAGCACTTGACCTCGTCGATGTCAACGGGAGCTGCGTACCCGACGGCCCCCCTCCGGGTTGCGCCCACGAGTCCGATTGCGATCGCCTCTTCAGGGCAGGCCTCGACGCAGATCCCGCACCCGGTGCAGATCTCGGAGTTGAGCACCAGGTTGTTCACCTGCTGGAGGAGCCTCTGCTCGCAGATGACGTTCATGCCATCCCGGGTCTTCTTGAATTTTGGAAACAGTGTCATTTGGTATCCTCACGAATCTCCTGTAGTCATACGTTCATACCTTGGCCTCACCGGGCACTGCTCCGCGGCCTGCCAGCCGTATCACGTCGTGGGGGCAGGCTTCAACGCACACGCCACAGCCGGCACACAGTTCCTGCTTGAAATCAAGAACCATTGCCTTGCCATGCCTCACCTTGTAGATCTTCTCGTTCGTCACGGGATCCACGGTGAAGAGCTCGAGTGCATCAACAGGGCATGCCACCACACAGTTGTTACAGCCGGTACACCGGTCCATGTTCACGTGCAATGCAAATGCCATTCTTTTTCACGCACCAGCTTTCAATCGATTGAAAAATCGACTAAAAAGAGAGTGGTTAACGTATATACATAAACCTGTCTGATTTTTCCGGAAACGACAAATCTTCGGACGGGTGCATTATTAAATAATTATCCATAACTTCATTTATTTGTTAATATTTTTCTCAGAAAAAAAACCCCAAATTTGCTGCGTTTTTTTGAACTCCATCATTTTGAAAAATCAAATAAAAACCCTTATTTAGAAATATACTATCGGTAAAGGAACTTTTATCTATCTCTCGTTTTTCGTCCTGGTTTTCTCCACCATCCGTACTCGTGACGGAGGACTACCTCGTCTTACCTGGTCAGGAGCACATATTTCGAAAATTTCTTCTGCAAGCATCTGTGTACACCTTGTCTATACGGAGAATTCTGTCATGCAACTGAACGGAGTGACGATCGACAACACGTACGCGGAGGCATTCCCGACATGGATAGCCCGCGTCATTATCACCGCGGTGACAGTTGAATGGGCAAGGAAGGCAGCGACCGAGGCGACGGGGTTTGCGACCTCGGCAATCGGCTGCCCCTGCGAAGCAGGAATCGAGTGCGAGCTTCCCCCGGACGAGACACCGGACGGCCGTCCTGGTGTCGCCATCCTGATCTGTGCAGGGAAGAAGAAGCTCAAGGAACAGGTCGTGGAGCGTCTCGCCGAATGCGTCCTCACGTCTCCCACGACAGCTGTCTTCAATGGCCTGACGAACACGGAGGAGAAGATCCCTGTCAAGCTCCACTTCTTCGGTGACGGCTACGAGTACCAGAAGGAGGTCGGGGGCAGGAAGTGCTGGGTCATCCCCATCATGGAGGGAGAATACGTCGGTGAGGAGGAGTTTGGCATCGTGAAGGGCGTTGCCGGGGGCAACTTCTTCGTGATGGGCGAGAACCAGATGGCTGCCCTCATGGGAGCACAGGCAGCGTCGGATGCCATTTCCCGCGTCCGCGGCGTCATCACGAGTTTCCCGGGGGGCATTGTTGCCAGTGGCTCGAAGGTGGGATCGAACAAGTACAAGTTCATGCCTGCGAGCACGAACGAGAAATACTGCCCCACGATCAGGGAGAAGGTCCCGGACAGCAAGGTCCCTGCCGGAGTGAATGCGGTCTACGAGATCGTGATAGACGGCCTTGACGAGAAAGTGGTCGCCGAAGCGATGGCCACGGGAATAAAGGCTGCCGTGAGAGTCCCGGGAGTCAGGTTCATCAGTGCAGGGAACTTTGGCGGCAACCTCGGGCCCTACAAGATTGAACTCCATAAGATCCTCTGATTTTTCCCCGGAAAAATCATCCATCACCCCCTCTTTTCCATGACCTGATGCAAATTCCCCCGCGACACATATTCAGGCCCGGTCTCCATTCACATAGAGTATATATCATCCCCCTCCCGTCTTCCGGTCGGGAGATATCGAACCATATAAATACACCACTGCCGGATATTTTGTTAACGAAATTTTCGGTGACAAAATGGAAGGTATCCTCTCCTCCCGGACAGGCGGGGTGCAGCTGTGACAGAAAGAGACCCTCCCCTGCTCAGTGACCCCTACGTCATCCGCTATCCCGAGATTGTGGCCGTCGCGGACGAAGAGGGGCATCAGGTCGAACTCGTGGAGTTCTTCGAGTGCACGGGAGGCGCCATGTGGGTCCAGATGCACTATGCAAGGAGCCCGCTCGTCCGGTCGGTGCGGACGGTGGGTTCGAGCACGCGCTACATCCTTGTCCCCGGGAAGGTCGACCTGGACCTTGTCGGTTCCCGTTTTCCTGCCGGGATATCAGGCGTTTCGGTTGAAGGAGAGGAGATCGCGATCTCGTATGTCGGTCTCGGGGGAGGTGGCGTCGGGGCTTCGGGATGCCGTTCCCTTGCCGGGGGCGTCATCAGGTCGGTATGCGATCCCTCCGGCGGGGGGAGGAAGGCAGGGGCGACGATCTGGCTCCCGCGGAGGGAGCGCGTCCTCATCGGGGTCGATGACACGGACACGCCGGAAGACGGGGCGACCTGGACGCTCTGCCATAACATTGCCCGGGCTGTCCAGGACGAGGACTCCCGGTACCTCTCGCACACGATTGTCCAGCTCTTCCCGGTTCCCTACCGGACGAAGAACTGCGTTGCGGTGGTCTGCGAGTTTGCCTCGCGGGATCCCGACCGCCTCGTCTCCTCCTTCGAGAGGCTGCTTGCCTCCCACACACTCTCCCCGGAGACCGGGATGGCTGTCTTCCGGGGGTTCGATCCACGGCCCCATCTCGAGGAGTTCGGGTGGGCTGTCAAGAGGGGAGAGATCGGCCGCGAGAGACTGGCAGAACTCGAGAAAGACGGCCTTTCGTATGTCATGGAGGGGAGGGGGCTCATCGGTGCCGTTGCATCCATCCCCTTCTCCACCCGTTTCCCGGAGGCGCTGCAGCTGTGCACTGGAGAGAACTGAAGGCGAAGCTCCTCTCTGTCGGTACGACGCGCCTTGCGGGTGAAGCGGCAGGGGAATACATCGCCCGGTCCTCTGCCGGTCCCGGAACAGGCGGCCCGGGATCGATCTTCTTCTCCTGCAGGGGGCGGAGGGNCCGGCTCTCGCTTGGGGAAGAGAGCCCCATCGTGATCACGCACAGGGGAGGGGGAGCGGCAACGCTCGAGTATAGCGGCAGGAAGATCGAAGGGGAGCTCGAGAGGATCGCCTTCCACTGCCCGCGCCAGGCGTACCTGACCGTGAGCAGCGGGTGCATCTTCTCGTGCCGGTACTGCGGGGTTCCGGGGAACCCCCTGGCGAGAAAGTCTGTCACGGAGATCGTGGAGATGGTCAGGCAGGTCGCAGACAGGGTGGACGCGATATCCCTGACGAGCGGTGTCGTGGGATCTGTCGGCGAAGAGGAGCGATACGTCCTCGGGGTGGTCAAAGAGCTCAGAAAGCAGTTTGCCCTTCCCATCGGTGTCTCCATCTACCCGGCGGAGGGGACCCCGGAGCGGCTCTTCTCCCTCGGCGTCACCGAAGTCAAGTTCAACGTGGAGGCGGCAACAGACAGGCTCTTCGAGGAGATGTGCCCGGGGCTCTCCCGGGATGCAATCTGGGATGCTCTCTCCCGTTCCGTCCCGCTCTTTGGGAGAAACCACGTCTTTTCCAATCTTATCGTCGGGCTCGGGGAGACGGATGGAGAGGCAGCCGCATGCATCAGGCGTCTTGCACGGATGGGGGTCATCCCCATCGTCCGGCCACTCACCCCTGCTGCATCCTGCAGGCATCTTCCCCGACCGTCGCCGGAACGTCTCCTCTCTCTCTTCAGGATCCACGCGGATGCTCTCCGGGAGGCAGGACTCGACGCGAGAGGAGCCCTCTCCATGTGTGCGGCATGCACGGGGTGCGACCTCGTCCCCGGGAGGGATGGGACATGAGGGGCGAGGAGGCACTCGCGCAGGCGCTCGTCGACGCAACGGATTGCCGCTACACGGTCCCCGGGTTTCCCATCACGGGGCTTGCGGCCCTCTGCGGTGCCGAGGGAGTCATCAACGAGAAGACGGGACTCGAGTACGCACTCGGCGACTCCCTGGCCGGAAAGCGCGCGGCGCTCATTGTCAAGAACGTGGGAGTCAGCGCCTGCGTCGACCCGCTCGTCCAGGCGACTGCCCAGGGTCTCGTTGGGGGTGTCCTCCTCGTTGCCGGTGACGACCCGGCGGCGGCAGGATCCCAGACTTCCCAGGACAGCCGCATCATCGGGGAGCTCGCAGAGATACCGGTGCTCGAGCCCGGCCCCGAGAGCTGTTTCCGGGCGGTTGAAGCGGCCCTTGAGGCATCAGAGGAGTTCTCGCGGGTCGCGATGCTGCGGGTAACCCCGGCACTCCTCGAAAGCGAGGTGACCGATCGTCCGCATCCCCGCAGGAACGGGCGGGGGAGCCTTTCGGACAGGAGCTACACCATGCACGGGAGGGCGACAGCATCGCGAAGGGTCTTTTCGAGGATGCAGGACTGGGCCGATCGATCGCCGCTCAACATCTGGCAGGGAGGTGCGGCCGGGATCGGCCCCTCTCCCGGAGAGACAAGGATCGTGACGGTCTTTCCGCCACCACGCCGCCTCGCCGGGTACACCGAGATCAGGGAGGAGGGGCTCCCGTTTGCGGGGGATCACTGCCGGCACAGGTACCCCGGAAAAACCGTGGAAGAAGAGCCCGAGACATTCCGGAAGCGTGGGTACTGCAGGACATTCTGCCGGGGATGCCCTTTCCGGCCGGCAATCTCCCTCATGCAGGAGGAGGGTATGAGACCCGTGTGCGATGCCGGGTGTGCTGTCCTTGCAATGAACCCGCCGTTCCGAATCGGTGTGGCGAGCTACGGGATGGGCTCCTCCATCGCGGTTGCGGCCCGGAGCACGGGGGTCGCACTCACCGGCGACTACGCACTCCTCCACAGCGGCATCAACGCCCTCATCGACGTGTACGAGAAGAGACTTCCCCTCCTCTGCATCGTGATGGACAACCGATGTTCAGCCATGACAGGAAGGCAACCATCGTTCCCGCTCGAGCCGTACCTGCGATGGGCAGAGCCGCAGTACACCCGTGCACCGGATGTCGGAGAGATCCGGGAACTCTTCCGGACGGTGAACCGCCCGGGAGTCATTGTGATCAGGGGGGAATGCCCGGCAGGGCAGAACCATGAGATCGTGGAATATCGAGATATGTGACGTTACCCTCCGCGATGGCGAACAGACCCCCGGGGTCTCGTTCACGTGCGAGGAGAAGGTGAGGATCGCCGAGGTCCTCGACCAGGTGGGAGTGGAGGTCATCGAGGCCGGGTTCCCGGCGACCTCGAGCTACGAGAAGAGATGCGTCAGCAGCGTTGCATCGCTTGGGCTGGATGCCCGCATCTGCTGCCTTGCCCGGGCACGGAAGGCGGACGTCGACGCGGCAATCGACGCGGGCGTGGACATGGTGAGCATCTTCATCCCCACGTCGGAACTCCATGTCCGCCACAAGTTCCATGCACCGAGGGAGAAGGTTCTGGCCGAGGCACTGGAGATGGTGGACTACACCCGCGACCACGGCCTCCAGGTCCGGTTCGCCGCCGAAGACGCATCGAGGACCGATCTCCCCTTCCTGCTCGAGGTCTACCGCCGGGGCGAGGAGCACGGCGCAGACCTCCTCTCCTTTGCCGACACGGTAGGGGCGCTCACCCCGCTCGAGATATACAGGACGATGAGGAAGATCGTCAGGCAGGTGAAGAAACCCCTCTGCGCCCACTGCCACAATGACATGGGACTCGCCACGGCGAACACGATTGCGGCAGCGCAGGGAGGGGCCTTCCAGCTCCACACGACCGTCAATGGCATCGGCGAGAGGGCAGGGAATGCCGCACTCGAAGAGGTGCTGGTCATCCTGTACATGAAGGGACATGTCAGGCGGTATGACCTCTCCCACCTCGTCACGCTCTCGAACATGGTCGCCCAGTACTCCGGCGTCCCTGTCGACAGGATCAAACCGGTTGTCGGGGAGCATGCGTTCCGGCACGAGAGCGGTATCCATATCGCTGCGATCCTCGAGGACCCGGAGACATACGAGTTCTTCCCCCCCTCCCTCGTGGGTGCGACCCGGAAGTTCACGCTCGGCAAGCATACCGGGAAGAAGGCGCTCGAGCACGAGGTCGCACGCCTCGGGTATTCCCTCCCTGAGAAAGACCTCTGCCGTGTCCTTGAACTTGTCAAGGACCGGGGGGAGAAGAAAGTCGAGCTCACGGACGAGACCCTGATCGACCTGATCAAGATGGTGATGGGGGGGCCACCCCTGTGACGACTCTCTCGGAGCGGATACTCGGGGCACCGGCAGGGAGCTACGTGGACTGCCGCGTCGACCGGGCGTATGTCCATGACGGGACCGGCGTCCTCACCCTCGAGGCATGGAATGCCATGCAGGCGGAGAGACTTGCAGAAAGAGACCGGATCTCTGTGTTCTTTGACCACATCGTCCCTGCAAACAACTCGGTGACGGCAGGTCTCCAGGCCGAACTGCGCAGGTTCGCCCGGGAGCAGGGACTCTTCTTTGTGGACGTCGGAGGGGGAATCTGTCACCAGATCATGGCGGAAGGGATCGCGCTCCCCGGCGAGATCGTCGTCGGAGCCGACTCCCATACCTGCACGCTCGGGGCATTCGGTGCCTTTGCAACGGGGGTCGGTGCAACGGACATGGCTGCCATCTGGGCAGACGGCAGCACGTGGTTCCGCGTGCCGGAGACGATCGGAATAATCCTTTCCGGCAGACTCCGGGAACCTGCCGAGGCAAAAGACCTGGCCCTCAGCTACGTCGGGCGGCTCACGATGGACGGGGCGACATACATGGCCCTCGAATTCGTCGGTGAGGGGGTGGGATCGCTCTCCATGGACTCCCGGATGACCCTTGCAAACCTTGCCGTGGAGACGGGGGCGAAGGCTGGACTCTTCTATGCTGACAAGACGACGGTTGAGTACCTCCGGGGTTTCGGACACGCCGTGGAACCGCAGGCTCCCGGCGAGGATGACTACAGAACCACCCTCGAGATCGGGATGGACGAGATCGTGCCGGTCGTCGCGGTACCGCCCCGCGTGGACGCCGTCAGGCCTGTCGAGGACCTGGCCGGCCTTCCCCTCGACCAGGTCTTTTTTGGAACCTGCACGAACGGCAGGTATTCCGACCTGGAAAGGTTCGCCCGCATTGTCCGGGGAAAGAAGGTAAGGGTCCGCACCCTCGTTGCACCTGCATCGCGGAGCGTTCTTGCCCGGGCAGCCGGGACAGGGGTTCTCTCATGGCTGCTCGAGGCAGGCTGCACCATCCTTCCGCCGGGCTGCGGCCCCTGCCTTGGAGCTCACCAGGGTGTGATCGGCGAGGGAGAGGTCTGCCTCTCCACGGCGAACCGGAACTTCAGGAACCGGATGGGTGTCGGCGGAGAGATCTACCTTGCCTCACCCGCCACTGCCGCTGCGAGTGCCCTCGCAGGCTCTCTTGCAGTTCCGGAGGTGCCGCGATGAAGCTCGAGGGCCCTGCCGTCTGCCTCGGCGGGGATATCGATACCGATCTCATCATCGCCGGCCGTTACCTGCGCACGAAGGATCGCACGGTCTGGGCGACCCGTGTCTTCGAGGACCTTGACCCTGCGCTCGCACCCCGTCTCCGCGGTGCTGTCATCATCGCGGGGAAGAACTTCGGCTGCGGCTCGTCGCGCGAGCAGGCGGCAATAGCCCTGCGCGAGGCAGGGGTCCTCTGCGTGATCGCACCCTCGTTCGCACGGATATTCTTCCGCAACGCAATCAATACCGGACTCCCCGTCATGGAATGTGCATGCCCCTGCAGCGGCGGGGAACGGGTCGTTGCAGACCCTGCATCAGGGACGATCGAGGCGGGGGGCCGCACATACGCGGCCCGTCCCCTCTCCCCGAGGATGCTGGAGATCCTCTCCGCCGGCGGGCTCGTGGAATACTGGAGGAAAAAGCGGTGATCTTCCCCCGGGAGTGCAAGCTGGTCGGACGTGCATCGGGCCGGCCCTGCGGCGACCGCGTCTATTTTCTCACGAAATACCTTCTCCGTGAGACAGAACGGGGCATGGAACTCCTCGAGATCTCGACAGACCCTTCTGCGACAGGAATGATGCGCCCGATCCTTTCGACCCGGGTCCTTGCGTCCCCGGAGGAGGTGGCGGTCCATCCCCACCGTGTCCAGATCCACGACAGGGCACGCCTCGTGGAACTTGCCTGCCAGAGCAAGAAACGCTGCACGGTCTTTTTCGGGCATGACGAGCATTTAACATTCGTCCTTGACCCTGATCCGTCTGAATTCTCAAGGATCCACGTGTACGATGTGACNCCCCCGCGCCCGAGCCTCTCCTCAACNATCAGGGAACTCGAGGAGGCAGGGATGTTTGGGGAACTCNATGTCATCTTTGTCCATGCAGTGCAGGATATCTCGCAGNTGGATGCAGATGTCTATCCCTGCCGTGCGGCAGGTTTTCCGCGGACGCTCGACTCCGATCCGGTCCTTGAAAAGGACACGGTCGCCGGGTGCCTGACCGGNANCCAGCTCGTGCGCGAATGCTACGGGGAGGAGATCAGGGTCATCGACATCTGCCCCCTCGGGATGGTCCGCGANGAACCGTTCATTGCACGCTGCTGCAGGAAGGAGAGGGAGGGATTGCGGGTGATCAATGGGAAGAAAGGGATCGTTGTGCACTGGGGCGCAGGGCCTGCCGAGATATACAGGGCAGTCCTCAGCCTTGCGAGGGGGGAGAAGGAGAGATGAGGGTTGCAGTCGTCGAGGGTGACGGGATAGGTCACGAGGTTATCCCGATCGCGAAGAAAGCCCTTGAAATCCTCCGTCCTGATTTTGAGTTCTTCCCGGTCGAGGTCGGGTACGGGAAGTGGCAGCGCTGCGGCGAGGCTCTCTCTGCCCATGACATGGAGGAACTCTCCTCTGCAGATGCGATCCTGTTTGGTGCAATCACCACTCCCCCTGACCCCGAATACCGGAGCGTCATCGTCCGGATCCGAAAGACTCTCGACCTCTATGCAAATCTCCGCCCGGTCTCCGGGGAGGGATTTGACCTCATCATCGTCCGGGAGAACACCGAGGGGCTCTATTCCGGGGTGGAGAAGATCGAGGAGGAGTCGGCATGCACAATCCGCTGCATCACGCGGAAGGGGAGCGAGAGAATCGCCCGGTGTGCATGTCAGCTCGCGAAGAAGCGCCGGGATCTCACCATCGGTCACAAGGCAAACGTGCTGAAGGCAGATGCCTTCTTCAGGGACATCTGCATCCGGGAGGCCCAAAAAGCGGGGGTGCCTTTCCGCGAGTGCTATATCGATGCTCTCTGCCTCGACATCCTCCAGCACCCGGAGAGGTACGACGTCATCCTGACAGAGAACATGTTCGGTGACATCCTCTCGGATGTCGCTGCGTACCTCGTCGGGGGCCTCGGGATGCTGCCGAGCGGGAACATTGGCGACCGGCACGCCCTCTTTGAGCCCGTGCACGGGAGTGCCCCCGACATCGCCGGGAAAAACGTTGCAAATCCCATCGCCGCCCTCCGGAGTGCCGCAATGCTCCTTTCTTACAGCGCCCGCGACCCGGTATCCGCTGGGCAGATCGAGGATGCAATCCAGCGGGTCCTTGCCCGGGGAATCCGGACACGGGACCTCGGGGGGAGTGCAACGACGACTGCCTTTGGAGAGGAGGTGATCCGCGAACTCGAGGTCCTGACGAGGGCATGATACCTGTTTTCCGGACTGTTCTTTTTTCTGGAGAATAAGGGTATTTTATATATATGGCGTTCAATAAGAGGAGGTGATGGAAATGGGGAGAATTCTCCTCGTCGACGACTCCGAGATGGCGCGTTTCCTCCTGTCGCGTTTCCTCACGTCAGGAGGGCACGAGATCGTCGGGGAAGCCGCAGACGGCATCGAGGCAATCCGGAAAGTGGGAGAGACAGCGCCTGATCTCGTCATACTCGACCTTGTCATGCCCCATATGAAGGGTCTCCAGACGCTGGAGGAGATAAAAAAGATCAGCCCGCAGACAAAAGTCGTGATGTGCACGGGGGATCACCAGGAATACACTGTCCGCGAGGCTGTCAGAAAGGGGGCGTCGGGGTTCATTCTGAAGCCTTTTGACAGGGACGTCGTCCTCGATGAGGTAAACACGGTGCTTGCAGGAAAACAGCCCTGACCTGGCGGGTCTCCTGTTCACAAAAGAGGTTCTCTCTTATCTGCTGCTCTGCTCCTGTCCCGCGACACCTGTTCCTTCCCCCGGACAAGAGGGTTTTTCCGTCGCGAAATGGGATATATTCTATCGTGAAGGTTTTCCCGGGGAGAGACCGGGTGACGTGAAATGGTCCGTGTCGGGGTTCATATTTCCATTGCAGGTACAATTGCACAGTCAGTCGGGCGGGCGCAGGCCATCTCCTGCGACACCTTCCAGATATTCTCGAGGAACCCGAGGGGGTGGGGATACAGGGAGATCAGTGCAGACGAGGCAGAAGCCTTCCGTTCGGCCCTTGCTGTATCAGGTATCCACCCGGTCTTTGATCACATGCCGTACCTGCCGAACCTGGCATCACCCCGGGAGGATATCTACGAGAAATCGTGCGCTGCACTCTCTGCCGAGCTCGAGAGGTGCAGTCAGCTCGCCATCCCCTTTCTCGTCACGCACCTTGGCCATCACCTCGGCGATGGGCTGGAAAAAGGGAGAAAGAGAGTTGTCGAAGCGGTAAACGGGGCTCTCTCCAGCGCCCCGTCTGGCGTGATCCTCCTCCTCGAGAACACTGCAGGGGAAAAAAACAGCGTGGGAAGCTCTTTTGAGGATATCAGTGCCGTTCTCGATGAAATAGAGCGTCCCTCGCAGGTCGGTGTCTGTTTCGATACCTGCCATGCCTTCGGAGCCGGATACGAGCTGCGCACCCCGGAAGGGATCGAAGAGACCCTCGCCGCTCTCGACGAGACCATCGGGCTCTCCCTCGTGCGCCTCATCCACCTCAACGACTCGCGCGGGGAGAGGGGTTCAGGCCTTGACCGCCACGAGCACATCGGCCTCGGGGCGATTGGCGAGGAAGGTTTCTCTCTCATGCTCCATACCGACTTCTTCCGGGAAAGACCGCTTATCTGCGAGACACCAGTCGATGCCCGGCGGGATGACCGCGGGAACATCGCGAGGGTCCGGGAACTTGCTGCATGAAGGCCACGTTTGATGGTGTCCATGTGCGCACAGGCCCGGAGGGAAAGATCCTCTACGAGCAGAGCGGGTATGGCCGGCCGGAGGGGGACGGTCTCCGGCTCTCCCCGGAAGAGGCCCTCTACCTCCTGCACCGGGGCAGGATCGAGGTTCCGGGCCACACGTTTGACAGCATGCTCGCCCTCCTTGCAGCACATTACAACTGCATGCGTTCCTTTCTTGTATACAGGGACATCCGCGAGAGAGGATATGCCATCCAGACCGGTCCCCACGATTTCCGCGTCTTCCGCCGGGGGCAGAAGCCGGGGAAGGGCCCATCGCAGTACAGTGTGTCGGTCGTCTCGGAGCGGGATCTCATCGTCTTTGAAAAGTTCATCGGGGAGGTCTCTGCATCCCAGAACATCCGCAAACAGCATGTGCTCGCGGTTGTCGACGACGAGAACGAGCTCACCTATTACGAGGTTAAATTGAAGGACCTGGAGGAAGTTCCTGGCGGGGAGCCCCCCCCTGATCTTGCGGGCGAACTCGTCGGGAGATACGCGGTTGTCCATATCGGGGGTGCACCGGTTCCCGGGGGATGGGGGATGCAGCTTGACCCCGATCGGCTCGTCCTCTCCCCTCTCGAAATTATCTTTCTCCTGCAGACAGGACACCTCTCCCTGACTGAGAAGGGGAGACCCGTGACCATCGATGCGTTCTCGAGGCTTGCCCGCGAGTCAGACGTCGAGTTCCCGGAGAAGCTGGCAGCCTACGTGAACCTTCGCAGGAACGGATACGTGCCGAGGACAGGATACAAGTTCGGTCACCACTTCAGGGTCTACACCGGGAGAAAGGTTCATTCCGAACTGCTCGTCCAGGCGGTTCCCGGCGGTGCAGCCCTTCCCATGAGCAGCATATCGCGGTCTGTCCGGCTGGCGCACAGTGTCAAAAAGAAGATGTTGTTTGCATGCATACATAACGGGGGAATTTGCTACGTGGAATTCGCCCGTATCAAGCTCTAGGACAGGAAGAGAATGGATACACCGATAAACCCCTGGTCCTCCCAGCAGACTGATGATATCGAGAAACTCTTCTCCCTCTTCGGGATCGAACCGATAAGCACCGTCGGGGGTATCCTTCCCGAAGTCCCCCCGTTCATCTCGAGGGGTGTCGTGGTCGGCCACCGGGACTACCGGCTCATTGCCGGGGCCATCAGGGACAAAAGACCGTTCCATGTCCTGACGGGTTTCATGCCTTCCGGGCACCCCCATCTCGGTCACCTGATGGTCATGAAGGAGGTCGTGTGGCATGTCCAGCAGGGGGGGTCGGGATACATCACCATCGCAGACAGGGAGGCCCACGCTGTCAGGGAGATCCCGTGGCCCCGGTGCGAGGAGTTCGGGAGAGAGTATCTCCAGTGCCTCTTTGCCCTTGGCTACCGGGGGCGCACGTATTTTCAGAGTAAAAACAATCTCCTGAAGGATCTTGCCTTCGAAGCCGCAACCAGGGTGAATTTCTCCGAACTCCAGGCAATCTATGGGTTCTCTGACGAGACAACGCTCGCCCATGCCGAGAGCGTGATCACCCAGGTCGCCGACATCCTCTTTCCCCAGGTGGACAGTTTCCCGGCCCCGACGATTGTCCCCGTGGGGATCGACCAGGATCCCCACATACGCCTGACGCGTGGAATCGCGCACAAGCTCCGGATGTTTACCGTGGAAGAAAGAGACAATTACATCAGCGTCAGGTCAAAGAACGCTCCGGAAGAGGCTCTTTTGGAGGTGCACAGGCGCTTTCCGGGATCGCGGAAATACCAGGGGCACGTGGATATCCCGAGAGCAAGCTGCGCTGAGGTGAGCGCAGAGGCAAGGAAGATCGAGATAGCCCACGGCGGATACGGTTTTTATACCCCCTCGTCCACGTACCACAGGTTCATCCCCGGGCTCCAGGGAGGGAAGATGTCAAGCAGCATACCGGAGAGCACGATCACCTTCTCCGAGCCGGACGAGGTCGTGAGGAAGAAGGTGATGAATGCATTCACGGGTGGGCGTGCGACGCTTGCAGAGCAGAAGGAACTCGGGGGAGAACCGGACCGGTGCCCGGTCTTCCTCCTCAACCTCTTCCACATGGTGGAAGACGACTCCGAGCTGGCCGGGATACACCGGCGCTGCAGGGGAGGCGAGCTGATGTGCGGGCAGTGCAAGAGAGAGACTGCGGACCGCGTGCTGGCGTTCATCCGTGACTTCCGGGAGAAGATGGAAGCAGCAGCGCACCTGGTGAGGGTGGAATGAAATGGATCTATCCCTGAATGAGAAGAGACTGTTACACCTCCTTGAAGGGGTGAAATCGGCTGACCCGGAAACGCTGGCAGCCGGAATGGGAGTCTCTCCCGAATCTGTCACGCAGTTTGCCTATCTCCTTGCGGATCGTGGTCTCTGCACGGTGGAGAGGGAGACGAGGAGCACGTTCCACCTCACCGAAGAGGGAGAGCGGTACGCACGGGAGGGACTCCCCGAGCGGCAGCTCCTCGCGAGTTTTGAAAAAAGCATACCCCTGCAGGAACTGACCCGGCATCCCCTCGCCCGGATCGGGATCGGCCAGATGAAGAGGAAGGGCTGGGTCGTGATCAGGGGGGGCATCGTGGAAAAGACGGGGAGAGATTCCCCGGGAGATGACGAACGGGCACTCCAGGATCCCTCGCAGGGCGGGCCGGGTCTCGAGGAGCTGCGGAGGAGGAACCTCGTTGCCGAGCACCAGGAGACAAGGTACAGGATATCGATCACACCCGAAGGAATCGAGTGGGTCCGCCGTGGACTCGACATGTCAGAGGAAACCGGCACCCTCACCCGCGAGCAGATTGTCTCGGGTTCGTGGAGAGATCTGAAGCTGCGGAAGTACAGCCTGAAAGCGCCACCCCGGCGGGTGTATCCCGGGAAGATCCACCCGTACCAGCGGTTGATCGGGGAGATGCGGGAGATCCTCCTCTGCATGGGATTCTCCGAGATATACGGGGGGCTCGTCCAGAGCGCGTTCTGGAACTTCGATGCCCTCTTCCAGCCACAGGACCATCCGGCGCGTGAGATGCAGGACACCTTCTACCTGAAGGAGACAATGCCCCTCCCCGGGGGATACGAACGCGTCAGGGACATGCACCTCTTCGGGGGAGAGACGTCCTCGACAGGATGGGGGGGCCGGTGGTCACGGGAGAGAGCAGAGCAGTGCGTGCTCCGCACGCACACGACGAGCCTCTCGATCCAGCACCTTGCGAACCATCCGGATCCTCCTGTCAAGGCGTTCTGCATCAACCGGGTGTACCGGCGCGAGGCCGTTGACCCCACCCATCTGCCCGAGTTCGAGCAGCTCGAGGGGATCGTGATGGACAAAGATGTCACGTTCAGGCATCTCCTCGGCTTTCTAAAGGAGTTCTACAACAGGATGGGATTCTCCGGCGTCCGTTTTCGCCCGGGCTACTTCCCCTACACGGAACCGAGCGTCGAACCCGAGGTCTATGTCCCGGCTCTCGGGTGGGTGGAGATGGGGGGTGCCGGAATTTTCCGGCAGGAGGTCACGGCTCCGTTTGGCATCAGGCATCCCGTCCTTGCATGGGGGCTTGGCGTGAGCCGCATCGCCATGCTCAGGCTGGGGCTCTCTGACCTCCGGCTCCTCTACAAGAGCGACATCGGGTGGGTGAGGGAGACGCCGTCGTGGCTGGGAGGCGGAGATTCCCGAGTGGAGGGTCAGAGATGCCGGTAATCAGGCTCCATTACAGGTACCTCGAGAGGATGACCGGTGTCGACAGGGAAACTCTCCTTGTGCACCTCCCCATGATTGGATCCGACATCGAGAGAATCGAGGAAGACCACGTGGACGTGGAGTTCTTCCCCTGCCGCCCCGACCTCTTCTCTGCGGAAGGGGTAGCCCGTGCCATGAAGGGTTTTCTCGGCAGGGAGACAGGGCTCCCCCTGTACAGCGTTACGCCCTCGGGGGTGGAATTCTCCGTCGATCCGGCTCTTGCAGGTATCAGGCCGTTCCTTGGTTCTGCAGTCATCAGGAACGTGAACCTCGACGAAGAGTCCATCCTCTCCCTGATGGGCCTCCAGGAAGCACTCCACTGGGCGGTCGGCAGGGGAAGGAGCAAGGTCGCGATCGGGATACACGACCTCGATGCCGTCACACCCCCGTTCTCCTACATCGCAGCGGAGAAATCTCGGGCCTTCGTCCCCCTTGACTTCGACCGCGAGATGACACTCGACGGGATCCTGCAGGAGCACCCGAAGGGGAAGGCCTATGCTCACATCGTCAGGGATTTCCCCCGGTATCCCCTCATCATCGATGCCCGGGAGAGGGTGCTCTCCTTCCCCCCGATCATCAACGGGGAGCTGACACGGGTCACGGAAAGGACGAAGAACCTGCTGCTCGATACCACGGGGACAGACGAGCGCGCAGTCGCGACGGCAGTCGACATCATCTGCACGGCCCTTGCGGATACCGGTGCGACGATCCAGAGCGTCACGATTGGAGAGAGGGAGATCCCGACGCTCTCTCCTTCGGAGAGGATTGTCAGCTCCGACGAGGCATCCGCGCTCCTCGGAATACCCCTCGACCCCGCAATGCTCTCCGCCCTCCTCCTGAAGATGAGGTACGGGGCAGAACCGGCAGGGCCGTCAAACGTCAGGGTCCTTGTTCCCTGTTACCGGGCAGACATCATGCATGACTGGGACGTCTTCGAGGACGCAGCAATTGCCTACGGGTACGGGAACTTCAGGGGAGAGCTGCCGCCGACATTCACGATCGGTTCGCCTCACCCTGTGATGGCAATCTACGCCGTCACACGGGAGATCCTCTGCGGGCTCGGGTTCCAGGAGGTGCTCCCCTTCACGCTGACGAACGAGCGGGTACTCGCGACGCGGATGCAGAGACCCTTGAAGGACTCTGTACTCCGGGTGCTCCACCCGATATCCGAGGAGCAGACAATGGTCCGGACCGACCTTCTGCCCCTACTTCTCGAGATGTGCCAGCTCAATAAACACCGGGAGCTACCCCAGCGTCTCTTTGCCGTCGGAGACGTGGTGGAAGGGACAGAGACTCTCCCCCGGGCGGCATGCGTCAGCACCCATCCATCCGCTGACTTCTCCGAGGCTTATGCCGTTGCTGATGCCCTCTGCAGGGAACTGGCGGTCACGATCATGGTTACCGAATCGGATGACCCGGCGTTCATCCCGGGACGGAGGGGAACACTGGCCTGTGCAGGAAGGGATATCGGCGTCTTTGGCGAGATCCACCCCGCCGTCCTGAACGCGTGGGAACTGGAACACCCGGTCGCGGCAGTCGAGATCGACCTCACAGCCGTACCGGGATACCCCGGGCAGCCAGGTACTCCTTGACCTGCCGGACGGTCATCTCCCCGTAGTGAAAGACGCTTGCAGCAAGGCATGCATCCGCCTTTCCCTTCGCAAACCCCTCGTAGAAGTGTTCGAGTGTCCCCACCCCGCCACTCGCGATCACCGGGATCCCGACTGCATCGGAGATTGCAGCAGTTATGGGGATATCAAACCCGTTCTTCGTCCCGTCCGTTTCCATGCTCGTCAGGAGGATTTCACCTGCACCCCGCTCCTCGGCCTCGAGAGCCCAGCGCACGGCATCGATCCCGGTCGGGCGGGTTCCCCCGTACGTGACGACCTCGTACCAGCATTTCTTCCCGTCGGGGAGTGTCACGACGGTTCCATCCGGGTTTGGCGAGAAGTTCCGCCGGACGTCCTCGGCAAGGACGATGCACTGGGTGCCAAACTTCTCTGCACCCCGCGAGATCAGGGACGGGTCGTTGACGGCACTCGTGTTGATGCTGACCTTGTCTGCTCCGGCCCTGAGGATCTGCTGGATATCGTCAACAGAACGGATCCCCCCCCCGACAGTGAGCGGGAGGAAGAGCTGGTCGGCAGCGCGGGTGATAACATCAAGGACCGTCCCGCGGGACTCGACAGAAGCAGAAATATCGAGAAAGACGACCTCGTCGGCTCCCTGCTCGTTATAGCGCTGGGCAAGCGCAACGGGGTCTCCTGCATCGCGAAGCCCGACAAAATGCGTTCCCTTGACCACCCTCCCGTCCTTGAGGTCAAGACAGGGGATGATGCGGCGGGTAAGAGTCATATCTGGGAATTGGAGGGGACGGATTATCATGCTTGTGCAATGCTCGTTGTGCCGGGTTTTATGAGGGCACCTGTCGATTTCATAACGGAATACCGGGAATGGCGGGTGCCTTCCCGGCAAAAAGGGATACCATGGACACCGGGAAGATGAAGATATCATGGGCACGGCAGTATATGCCGGTCCTCTCCTCCATAGCCCGAGAGTTTCGGGAGAACCAGCCTCTGAAGGGAGTGCGCATCGGGATGGCGCTCCATGTCGAGGCAAAGACCGCATGCCTCGTCGAGACACTCGCGGCCGGCGGTGCCCGGATCCACATCACGGGGTGCAATCCCTTGAGCACGCAGGACGACGTGGCCCGAGCACTCGGGGATGTTCCCGGAGTCTCTTGCCATGCCCGGCGTGGCGTCTCGGCTGACGAGTACTATGCAGCCATTGACAGGGTCCTTGACTTGCGTCCGGAGGTCGTCATCGACGATGGCATGGACCTTATCCACAGGCTTCACACGACCCGGAGAGACGCTCTGCCCGCCGTGCTGGGAGGATGCGAGGAGACGACGACAGGGGTGCACAGGCTGCGCGCGATGGCCCGCGAGGGGAGACTCGAGTTTCCCGTGATAGCCGTCAACGACACTCCCATGAAGAGGCACTTTGACAACGTCCATGGCACCGGCGAGAGCGCCATCGCAGGCATCATGCTCACGACGAACATGCTCGTGGCCGGAAAATCCGTGGTCGTGGCCGGGTACGGGTTCTGTGGCAGGGGACTGGCACGGAAACTCCACGGGCTCGGAGCCCGTGTAATCGTGACAGAGGTCGACCCGAGGAGAGCGCTCGAGGCCTACATGGACGGGTTTTCCGTCATGCCCATGGAGGAGGCTGCAGGGGCTGGTGAGATATTCATCACGGCGACGGGGAACAGATCCGTCATTGCGGCACCCCATTTTTCACGGATGCGGAGCGGCGTCGTGCTTGCAAACGCAGGCCACTTCAACGTCGAGATCGATATCGGCTGGCTCGAAGAGAACGCAGCCTCTGTTACTCGGAGGGAGGGAATCGATACCTACACTCTGGATGGGAAGGAGATCCACGTCCTTGCCGAGGGCCGCCTCGTCAACCTTGCGGTTCCCAAGGGGATGGGGCATCCCATCGAGGTGATGGACCTGAGCTTTTCCCTGCAGGCGCTCTGTGCTCTCCACATTGTCAGGAACGGCAGGTCAATGAAACCGGGTGTCCACGATGTCCCAGCGGATATCGACGAGATGGTTGCGGCAAGGAAACTTGCATCGCTTGGCCTGCGCATCGACGAGCTGACAGAAGCCCAGAAAACCTATCTCTCGGACTGGACGTCCGGAACCTGACGTGGGTTCCCTCTCCTCTTCATCCCTTCTCTTCTCCCTCCCGCCAGCGCAGTCCTGCAGCAGTAGAGATACTCCTGTGCATATCCCGCGTACTTCCCGAAATGTGCCCGCCCAAAGGCACTGATCTGGTCGTATGTCCGGAGATCCCGGCATTCGGGATAACAGTTCTTCATGATTCTCTCTATCCAGACATCGACGGGAAAAGCCTCCCGTTTTTCGAATGCAAAGAGGAGCACGCAGTCAGCAACCTTCTTTCCCACGCCTTTCAGTCTGAGGAGTTCTTTTCTTGCCTCCCTGTAGGGAAGATCTGCAATCCTTTCCTCCCAGCCGGGATCCCGGGCAATCGTGGATGCAGTCTCCGCAAGGAACCATGCCCTGTACCCGAGGCTGCACCCGGCCAGCCTGTCGGGTTCCGCACCGGCAATCGCATGGGGCGATGGAAAGGAGTGGAAAGGTAGAGAATCCCCGCAGGCGGCGTCACCCAGCTGCTGACAGAGGAGGGATACCCTCTTCCTGATCCCGGGGATACTGGAGTACGTCGCACAGATGAAGGAGGCAAGGCACTCCCATGCAGGCTGCCGGATGATCCGGAGGCCATGGCAGCGGGATAGGGCAAGATGGATGACTGGATCCCTGTCAATGGAAGTGAGGATCTCCGGCAGGTCAAGGTCGAGCCCGAAGTAATGCCGGACAAGCTGCGGATCGGCACCGGAAAAGGAGAGGCGGTTCTCTTTCTGGCAGATGCGGACCAGTTTCCCGCGCACGACTCCTCTCCATGCATCCCCCTCCTTCTCCCAGCCAAAAACCTGTCCGCAGGAAAGGGAGAGGTCAAGGTTGAACGGCTCGTCGTGTGCAAGAACAAGAGATGGCATGCGATCTCGATTCCAGAATCTCTCTGAAGTGAACCAATATCAGCATGCCGGAGGGGGCAGACCCGGGATCGGACACTCTCGCACCGCATACCACAGGGTTTTTTTACACCTGCCTGCCGATAGGTACACCATGGAATTAAACGAAGTCCTGCGGACGTTCCTCGAGACCGCGGAGGACTGGGAGAGAAAAAACACGTCTCTGAACGGGGTCTCCATCATCAAGCTCCCCGGTACCAGGACCCGGCCCCCCTCACTGGCCATCGAGATCAACCCGGTCAACCAGAAAGGAACCCCCATGAAGAAGAAGGGCATCATGATCATGAATGGAACGGAACTCTCCGCATTCCGCGAGATCTTTTCGAACCCAAAGGTCGATTCCCTCGTCCGGACGATTGAGGAGGTCGCACCCGGGAGAAAGTATCAGAAATCTGGTGCGGGCGAAATACTGGAGATCTGAAGAGACCTGCAGGACTCGTGGACCGTCCGTTCCACAGGATCCGCACCACTTTTTCCATAAAAAAATTCCCCTTTCCACCTGTCCGGGAACCAGAGAAAAGACAATTCCGGGCAAAGGACAGATGCGGAGGATAAGGATATATCGGAGGGGGAGAAATCTACATCTGGAAGGCAGAAATCACCATGAGGTCCAGTTCACTGCAATCTCCCCGTCAAAAGGGAATCTCCTGCACCCTTGCAGTAATCATCGTGCTGATCCTTGTTCTGGCAGTCTTTTCCGGCTGCACGAGCGAAACGGGGCCGAAAAGGCCTATCACGGCACCTCCGGCTCTCCTCGTGGATTATTCAAGGTCTGGGGGCATTGCAGGATTCTCTGACCGCATGGTGATCTACAGCGACGGAGAGGTTGTCTTCCAGACTCACCAGAGATCCGGCGCTTTCATGCTCGGTCAGGCGGATATGGACAGGCTCCGGAGACTTCTCCGGGATGCTGAAACTGCAGGATTGAACGGGTCCTATCCTGCCCCTGCTCCGGGGGCAGATTACATCTCATACACCCTAGTCTTTGGAAACCGGACAATCATGACAGAGACAACAGGAGTCCCGGAAGCTCTCGTACCGCTCCTTGAATTCCTCGATGATACCCTGTCTGCAAACCGAAACACGTCCTAGTTATCCCGTTCTTACCTGCACTGGGCGGGTGGACGGGTGACCCTGTCCCGGGCAATTTCCAGGAAGAAAAAAAAAGTCTTTGCCCCGGTTATTCTGAATAGAGGCAGGACTGGACGTCCTTTCCCAGCCTGCCGATTGCGTCTGCCCTGCACCGCTGGCAGTGCCGCATCTGGCGGACATACTTTGCGCACTCGTCCTGCATCTTCCGTTTCATCTCCGGCGTGGGAGGAGTGATGTGCGAGAACCTGTACTGCGCGATCAGGGGGATGACATTGAAGGTATAGACCCCCATCTCCCCCACCTTTTTTGCAATCTCCGGGATGTGATCATCGTTGATGCTGGGGATGTACACCGTGTTGATCTTGACGATCATCTTCCGCTCGACAGCCATCCGGATACCTTCGAGCTGGTTTTTCAGGAGGATTTCTGCTCCTTCCCGCCCCTCGTACCGCTTCCCTTTGTAATCAACGAACTGGTAGATCTTTGCACCGATGTCAGGGTCGATGGCATTGAGGGTGACGGTGATATTCCCGACATCGTATTTATGGAGCAGATCGATCTTCTCCGGAAGGAGGAGGCCATTTGTACTGATGCACTTTATGACATTGGGGAATTCCTCGTGCAGGAGGCGGAGTGTTTCGAATGTCTCCTCGTTTGCGAGGGGCTCTCCGGGGCCGGCTATTCCGATCACCTTGATGTACGGAAACTTCTCCATGGCTTTCCTGACCATCTCGACGGCTTCCAGGGGGGAGAGAACCTTTGTGGTTACGCCCGGACGACTCTCGTTGACGCAGTCGAAATCCCTTATGCAATAGTTGCACTGGATGTTGCACCGGGGGGCAACCGGGAGATGGCAGCGCCCGAATGCATGGCAGGCTTTCTCCGAGAAGCACGGGTGCTCCTGTATCCTGCGCATCTGTTCCGGGTCCCACTGGACCTTTCTGCCACCGACGTCTGCTGTCCTGTACTCAGTTTCTTTCATGGATTATTCCCCGGAGGAGGATGATCATCCTGCCGCTGAATAAGGGTGGAAGCTGAAGTATTAAATAGAATTCGATACAGCCACGGATACAATTCATTTTAGAAATCAGGCCACAATTTTGAAAAAATGGGGATGCTCGTCAACCCGGAGGGGTTATTGCCGGGCAGAGACACACATTCCCTGCATGAGTCGATCAGTGGGGAATAACAAACACGTCACCTCGAAAAGAACACTCTTCCTGGTGGCCGGGGTCATTCTGGCGCTGTGCGTCCTTATCACAGGATGCACAACAGCCCCGGGGGCATCCCCGGGGGGTGCAGCAGCCGGAGATACGGTCAGGGTCACCTACCGGATGGCGTTTCCCGGGAGCGAACCGTTTGAGAGCAATGAGAACGTCTCTCCGCTGGAGTTCGTCCTCGGGTCGGGGGTTATGATCAGGGGTTTTGATCAGGCCATCGTGGGGATGAACCCCGGGGAGACAAAGACCGTGAGGATACCTCCGGAACTTGGTTATGGCCTGCGGGATGACAAACTGGTCGGGACTGTCAGCACGCCTGTCCTTGAACGGATACTCGGGGAACTGGAAAAGAACGGGACATTCACACAGATAGAGTTTCCCGGCCTCGAAGGGTTGATGTTCCGGTACAAGCTGCCAGATAACAGGGTCGTTTACTATACGTTCACAAATATCACGCCGGAGACAACAACGGTCGACCAGAACCACCCCCTCGCAGGGCGGGAGCTCGAGGCCACGATAACGCTCCTTGAGGTTATAAAGAAGCCATGAAAGCGAAAATGAAGGTCACGAAGCGCGTAGATCACTCAAAAACGCTTCAATTCCAGGAAAATGAGGCTGAAGCAATTTTCCGGGGAAGGCACCGGGAATAGTGCATCCCGATGCGATCCGATACTTTTTTTATCACAATGTGATATCTCATTCTGGTGTACCGGGAAGCGTCGCCACCCTCAAAGCCTGGAGTACTGCCTATATTGATGCCACCTTGATTGTATAGTGCTTTTTCAGGCAGGCGTCGCCCGCTGAACGGTGCACCAAAAAATCCATTTTACCTCCTTGTATATAAATTCCATGGTTGAAAGAGTATTTTTCTCGCCCGTTTTGACGTGCGTCAGACGATCTGGAACGGAAATTGGAATCGGGACAATAATATACCGTTATACTTTTAAAATTGATTTAATGGCTCTAAATGAAAAAATAAAGCATTATTTTTGTTTTTAAGCAGCACCTCCGGGGAACTGCTGGTAACACCAGGCGATCTCGAAGGACCCGGGTATCGGAGGGAGATCGCATGGAAGAAGGGTAAAACTGGCCTTCCAGGCAGGGAGGTGCCGCAGGCATATCTTTAAATAGTTTTTGGAAATCGCCCGGATCTTTTTCTGCATCAGTATCCTCCAGCAAGATGCCCCTGAGAGATATCCCGGTTCATGCTCATGAAAAGGGTCGTTCAATTTTCCTGGTAAAAAAAGGATTCTGCCCCGTGGAAGGGTGCCGGTTCCCCCCGTGAGAAGAAAGAATGATGTGCCAGGGGAAAAATTGGGCGGCGAGCCAGAAGAAAAAAGCTGCAAATGGGCCCGGCCGGATTCGAACCGGCGACCTCCGCCGTGTAAGGGCGACGTCATGACCAGCTAGACCACAGGCCCGGACAGCCAGAAAAATTCAACGGTGAGGGTATTAAAGCCACCTGTCAGGTTCTCCGGAAAAAGCCCCGGAGAAAGGAGGAGGTATTTTCCACGGGAGGGGACTGTCCTCCATCACTTCCGTTCTCCAGCCCGGAAAAACACCTGTATCTCTTCCCTTCGCGCAGATCTCTTCCCGGATCCCATCGTCCAGGTCACGACTTTCAGGGATACGGGATCGAGAAAAGAGAAGAGGTCGCAGATCTCCTCCGGCGTGAAATAGTGCGTGCATATCCCTGTCTTCCGGAGGCGGGTCCCCTCTTCTATCTCCGTTCCTTCACCAGCCCGGAAGTCGGAAAGGGAAAAGACACGGACGAAAACGACACCTCCCCGGGTGACAACGCGGGCAGCTTCACGTGCCACCCGTTTACGATCCTTCTGCAGGACATGGCCGAGGACATGGATTAAAAGGACGGTGTCAAAGGATTCATCGGGGAAGGGCATCACGGTAGCATCAGCGCAGAGAACGTGCAGGTTGGGTACTTGGGAGACAGGGGCCCGGCAGAGGGAGAGTGCCGAACGGGAATGGTCCACCCCAACAAGGCAACCGGAAAACCCCCCCTTGCAGTCAGGAACGAGTGACCGAAACGTCCTGCAGTCACCGCATCCGACATCGAGGATACGTTCTCCCGCGATCGGTATAGGCAAATCCTGTGTCAATCTCCCGTAAATATGGCCCTTGAGAGCGTACTCCCTCTCCCATGCATGGCGGAGCCGTTCTCTCATGGAATTCTCCCCCTCTCTCTCACGGGAATGAAAAAACACCACGTTTGCAGGGAGGATGAAAGCAAGGGGCCCTTGTTCTGAAAGGGTGTCGCGGTGGAGAGCGGGAAGAGAAAAGGAAGGGATGTCCCCTGACGGGAAGACTTCAGAGGAGGCCGAATGATTTCAGGGTCACTTCCGGGTTGACTGCACCGCAATGGTAGACGACTCCTTCCTCGGTTTCGTTGATGATCACCTCTGCCGGGGAGAACAGCGATGTGTCAATCTTGTAGAAATCATACCCTGCCTCCTTGAAGATGTCGTTGAAGGGTTTCCCATACCCCTTGGACTTATTGCTCGGTATCTTCTCGAGATAGTCCCGGATCTCGGGGGCCTTCATCGTCAGCATGATGCGACCGTGGTAGATTGTTGCATCGTTTGTGACTCCCATTGCCATCTTTGGACCACGTACCGGAGGAACGGGAGCGGTTCCGATTGCTGCGATGATCTTCCGCGTATCAAAATGGAGTTCGTTTAACTTATACACTGCTGTCTCCACGCACCGCCCGGAGACCTGAATGGAACCCACGATGGAGGATGTGGGGGCAACCACAGCACAGACATTTGCCACGTCCACGTGGCAGTCCTCTGCGATCTTCTCCATCACCTGCGCGTTGGGCAGGTGATCGCTCTCGAGAGCAATGACTGCAGAGTCAAAGTCATCCTCGTACTCGATGACCTCGAATGTGTGTTTTGGCTTGAGCGAGAGCGCCCGTGCAGGCCCGCTGCCCATCGCAAAGTAATTATTATGCTTGATTGTCCAGCCTGCCTTCTGGGAGCCAAGGCAGGCAATGGAGGGAAAGTCGGTAAAAACATCAATAAAAGGGAGAGGATAGTCTTTTATGGATCCCATCCGGAAATTGACCTCTCCGAGACCGCCCATGCAGATCTCTGTAAAGGCGCGACCCGCTGCATACCCGCCGCGGGTGCTCACTCCGCAATCGATGATCCGGGCCCCGTTATCGAGTTCATGGTACGTGGCATTGAATTCTTCGGCATATTCTGCCAGGTTCTCAAATATCTCAAGAGCAAGTTCATTGACACTGAGCACGTGGAGTACCCCCTTTTACCATAGAACATATCCGGCAGAGAGATAAGAGTTATCAAATGATTGTTATATAAAAAGGGTTCAGGAAATATACTCGCGGATTTTTGCAGGGTTGTAGCGAAGCGTGATTACTCTCGTGCGACCCTTCCCATCGCGGTATTCGAGGTTTACGAGGCGCAGGGCATCCAGTTTTCTGACTATTTCATAGAACCGCGTGTATCCAAGTGAAGTCTCTTCCCTGACCACCCGGTAGACGTCCCCGGCGTTCATCTCACCGCCACTCTCCGCGTGGCGTGCAAGTATCAGAAGGATCGCCTTCTCTTCGGGCTTGAGTGTCCTGACAGTCGATGCAAGGTGGAGGTATCGGGAGACCTCATAAGCGCTGCAGATGTCTTCCCTCTCGATCCTGCGGCTTGCCCTCTTCTCGGCATTCAGCCCGGCGCGTTTCAGCAGGTCAATTCCAACCCGCAGGTCTCCGCTTTTCTGGGTCTGTTCCACCACGAGCTCGAACATCTCGGGAGAGAGGCAACCGGGGAAAAAACCCTGGAGCACCCGTTCCCCGATGATAGTTCTGACCTCGTCGGAGGTGTAGGGAGGGAAATAGATCTCAGTCGGCCGGAAGACCGAGGATACCCGCGCGTCAACGACCCGCGAGATGTCAACGTCCATGTCGGAGAGGATGACAATCACGCCTGTCCGGATACCGGGATAGGCCTCGTGGGAGCGGAGAAGAGTGTAGAGAACCCTGTTGAGCTCATTTTCATAGAGGAGATAATTTGCATCGTCGAGGGCAACCAGGAGAACCTGTTCTTCCTTCTGGAGAATCCGTGCAATTGCATCAAAGACCTGCTTGAAGGAGGTCCCGGAGGATGGAGGGAGGTGTCCCGCGATCTTCCGGTAGACCTGGGAGAATATGGAGAACTTGGTATTATCGATCTGGCAGTTGATGTGGACCGGGACGAGCTTCTTTGTCACCTCCTCGATGTCGGCAAAGAGCTTCTTGACGCTCGTCGTCTTTCCCGTCCCCGGGAGACCCCGGCAGACGGTGTTGAGGGGCCGTCCTCCCCTCAGCCCGGGCTTGATCTGGAAGGCAAGCTCCCTCATCTGGGAATCTCGGAAGTTGAACTGTTCGGGAACGTAATCGATCTCGAAGACATCAGGGTCGCGAAAGAGAGTCTCGTCCCACATGAGAATGTTCTTCTTTATGCCGCTCATCCCGCTCTCACGACTCCCCTGTTCTCCGCTCCCGAAAAATTATACATTCTTAAGGCATTTCCTGCACAGTGTCCTGCTTGCAAAGAGCATGCTCATCTTCTGTTCGGCTGGTTTGACGGGAGCCCCGCATTCCTCGCATAAAATTTTCTCCAAGGGATCGCCGGTCTCGGACGGGAGAGGCACCGCGGGTTTCTCGGGCGCCTGGATTATCACCTGTGGGGGCACCTCCGTGGCCGGAGAGATTATCTCTGCCGGCCGGGGCTGCTCCCCCCCGTCTGCTGCCCGGTGCTCCATACCTGAAATGGAAGCCCTTTGAGGAAGGATTCGCTTTCGGAATGACTCCACCCTCTCCCGCGAGGAGGGATCGTTCTGCCCGAACTTTTGCAGGATGCCGTCGAGGAACCATGCGAGTTCGTCCGCGTCTCTTTCGTTTTGGACCGTTCCACTCACTTCAAGGCGGAGGTTCTCGTAGTTCTCGAGGTTGACCGTAATCCCGATCGTCAGTGTCCTCTGCCCTTCCATTGTATCATAGTCTGCAGGTATTACTCATGAAAGTGCCCCCTGCCTGTGCGTGTGACCGGGGGTGCAGAAGATCCTTTTTTCCGGTGAATATTCCCCGGTTTTTCCCGTCATGCAGAACCGGAGGAGCAAAACGGCGTCATCCCCCGTAGGACGGGCATTGATACGTATTTTATGGGGATTGGATCATGGCCAGGTGTTTTGCGTTCTTCTGATGCAGGAGAAAAAATGATACGCATTATCCTGTGACCGAGATCTCCGCTCCCCTGTTGCGCCCCGTCGTGCAGATCACCTCGCCGCCGCCGGACTGATCCAGGATCTTCCTGCACGCACGTTCGATATCGCCTGTATCCCCGCTGGTGAAAGCAAAGACGGCCGGACCAAAGGAACTCAGGCCGGCCCCTGCGGCACCTGCGTCACGCATGGCCTCCATCAGGTCCTGCGTGACGGGTGGTGAGAGCATGTTCTCGACCCTCTTGAAACCGAGACCCTGCATCCTGTCCACCGTCCAGCCGAAGAGCTCGAGGTCCTCCTCCACGAGGGCAGGCAGGAGGGAGACGAGGACCAGGTGGGAGAGCTCCCGCACCTCGTCGAGGGGAACGGGACAGTATCGGGAAAACAGGTCTTTTTCGCCAGATCCACTTGCTCCCGTCCACGAATCCGGAACGACGAGGAGAACCTTCCAGTGAGCCGGAAAGGGATGCCGCACGATGACCCCGGGCGGCCGCACGCCCCGCGACGCGGATGAGGGCAGAAACGCAGACTTGTCTCCCGTGGCCCCGAGGGAGTGTCCTCCATCGCAGATGAATCCACCCGCTGAAAAGGCTGCAGTCCCGATCCCGGATGTCCCCCCGCGCCCTGTCATCCTCGCGAGGTCACGGGGAGTCCAGCACTGGCCGTAAAGATGGCAGAGGGCGGTTGCAGCCGAGAGTGCAAGTTGCGTCCCGCGGCCGAGCCCGACGTGGCCCGGGTAGACCGACTGGAGGGTGAACTCTGCACCGCCGGGGAGGCAGAGTTCCCGGGAAACAGCCTGTGCTGCCGCAAGGATGCGCTCCCGTGCGTCTGCGTCGCCACCATGGACGGAAAACCCTTCGCTCCGGCGGGCAGAAAGGACGAGTTCGGGGTGACCGAGTGCGAGCCCGATCCCGCCGTCCACCCTTCCGAGCGCCCCGTTCATGTCGAGGAGCCCGAGGTGAATGCGGGACGGTGCGCGGACAACAACCCTCCGGTCACCCGCAAAGCGTTCTGCAGGGAATACCTCCTCGATGTGCATCAGGGGGGATTCCCCGTGAATTATCCTGTACTGCCTCGAGAGGAAGAGCGGGTTCCCGCAGAGCCCGAAGATACGGGCAATTTCGGGTTCACGGGACCCTGCAGCCATCCCGAGTATCTCCCTCCGTGTCTCGAGCCGGTGGTATTCGAGGATCTTTCCGATAGGGATATCGGCTCGCATAAGGTCGTCGCGGAAAGAGGGTGAGAGCCTCGAGAGTGGCGTGTACGACTCGGCATAGATGAGCGTCTCCCCGGACCGCGTGTTCTTCAGCTCGACAATCCTGTGGTTGACCTCTTCACCCGGACGGATCGCGAGTTTTTCAGCTACCGCAGCATCCGCCTGCACAACCTCCTGCAAACGCGTTGTGACGGCAACGGGTGCACCGCATGCAAGTTCAAGGATTCGGGTCACCGAACCATCAGTCCCGAGGAGGATCCGCTGCAGGGGAGAGAGGGCTCCCGCGGTCCTCTCGAGTTCATCGCACAGGCCTCGATCTTTCATACCCTCACCACGAGGTGGTGCCCGTTTTATACAATCTTTCTCCCCCGTATCAGACCGCGGCACCTTCCAGGAAGAGGGCGAGGAACCGGGGGCCGTCGATGAGACCAAGTGACCCTCCTCTCGCCTCCCTCTCGCTGAATGACCGGCAATCGTCCTTCCCGGTGCCAAGGATGGCGAAAGGCACGGGCTCGCTCGTATGAGTCCGGATGCGAAGGGGGGTCGGGTGATCGGGAAGGACAGCGATGCGTGCAGGAGAGCCCTCGAGTATCGTCCCGATCATCGCATCAAGGTTCTCGATGGCCCTGACCTTCTCATCGACGCTCCCGAGGTGACCTGCCTCATCGGGGGCCTCCACGTGGATATAGACGAAATCGAGGTGCCCGAGTGCATCAAGGGCGTACCGGGCCTTGGCATGGTAATCGGTATCGAGGTAGCCGGTTGCACCCGGGACATCGATCACCTCCATCCGTGCGCACCTCGCGATCCCGCGGAGGAGGNCGACAGCAGATATCACCCCGCCCGACAACCCCCACTTCTCGGAAAACGGTGTGAGTGCCGGGGCTCTCCCCCCGCNCCAGGGCCAGATATGGGTTGCAGGAGCAAGGCCCCGGGAGATACGCGCAATGTTGACCGGGTGGCAGTCAAACACCCGTCCCGATGCCTCGATGCAGGACCGGAGAACTCCCGCATCATTTCCCTTCGGGAGGTACCTTCCGATGTCCCTGCCGACAATGTCGTGGGGCGGGCACGTCTCCGAACCGCCGGCATCAGGCAGAACGAGAACATTCCTGTAGCTCACCCCCGGGTAAATGTGGACCTGCGGGACTGCCTGCTGGAGGTCAGCGAGGAGGGCTGCACCCTCAGCACTCGAGATATGCCCTGCAGAGAAATCTGCCATGATGCCGTCCCTGATTGTCACAAGGTTGCAGCGGTATGCCATCTCCGATTCTGCAAGATCGATGCCCATGCTCGCAGCCTCGAGGGGGCCTCTCCCTGTGTAGCACGTGCGCGGGTCGTACCCGAGGATCGAGAGGTTCGCGATATCCGATCCCGCCTCGCAGCCGGGGGGTATGGTGCGGAGCATCCCGCATCGCCCCTCGCGCGCGATCCGGTCCATGTTCGGCGTCTCTGCAAACTCGAGGGGCGTTTTGCCCCCCAGTTCCCCGAGGGGTTCGTCAGCCATGCCGTCCCCCAGAATCACGACGAACTTTCTCTCTCTCATGTTCCTCCAAACAGTCTCATCAGCCCCAGCAGGGGCAGGGTTGTGATCAGTGCAGCCATGACTGCCCCGCAGGCAATCGCTGGAAAAGCCTCGCGGAATCGAATCCTGAACACGAACGCAGCGGCACACCCGCTCCATGTTCCGGTGACAGGGATGGGGAGTGCAACAAAGAGGAAGAGTGCCGGAGCTCCGTAAAGCTGAATGCTCCGTTCGTGCCGGCCGGTCCTCTCAAAGAGCCAGGAGAAGAACCGATCCATGGTCTCTGACCGGGCCCGGAGCCACGTGGAGACCGGGTCGAGCAGGAGGAGGAGGGGAACGACAGGGAGGAGGTTTCCCGTGATCCCGAGGATGAACGCCGTCGCAGGGGAAAACCCGTACAGGATGGCCGCAGGGATGGCATACCGGGCCTCGAAGAAGGGGAGGGCACCGAGGATGACAACGGTGATGGCGGCATAGATGTCCNTTCTCTACTCCAGCATGGCAGCAATTGCCCGTCTCACGCTCNCCCGCGAACCGATCGGTGGCTTCCACCCGAGGGACTTCAGTTTCTTGACGGAGAGCTGCATCCGCGGGACATCGCCGACCCACCCCCGCTCCCCCCCCGTGAAGATGTATTCGACACCGGAGAGTCCCATCTCCCTTACGGCGAGATCTGCAATCGACCGGACGTCAATCCAGTCTTCAGATCCGATATTGAAGGTGTTCACCCTCTCGGATGCATGATCTGTTGCATAGAGCATTGCCTCGACGCAGGCACCGACCTCGAGGTAGGACTTGGACTGGCGGCCATCACCGAGGATTTCAAGCCTTTTCGGATCGCGGGAGAGCTTCTGGATGAAGTCCCAGATCACACCGTGATTGCTCCGTTTCCCGATGATATTTGCAAACCGGAATATCCACGCCCTCATTCCGAAGCTGTGACAGTATGCACAGATCAGAGCCTCGCAGGAGAGCTTTGTCGCGCCATAGACAGAGACGGGTTCCAGGGGTGCATAATCCTCCGGCGTCGGAATGACTTTTGCATCGCCATAGACCGTCGAGGTCGATGTAAAGACGATCTCCGGGACACCGGCCGTGCGCATTGCCTCGAGGAGACGCCAGGTCGCAAGGATGTTTTCGCGGACCTGTGACTCCGGGGTAAACGCTCCCTGCCGGACATCGGGATCGGCAGCGAGGTGCCAGACCCGCCGGGCTCCCGGGAGGGTCTCCTGCCAGCCATCTGCAAGGAGGTCGGCCTTCGTGAACCTGATGGCATTCCGGGAGAGGTGTGCTGCAATGTTTTTTTCCGACCCGCTCCGCAGGGAGTCGATCACGCGGACAGCCTCCCCGCGGGCCACGAGAGCGTCCACGAGGTGGGAGCCGATGAATCCTGCACCCCCTGTCACCACGGAGATCATCATGCCCTAATATATGTGCCTGCCATGTAAAGGAATACTGGTATGTTCATCGGCATTGACCATGGGACCTCGGCAATACGGTTCTCCGGCGGGCATGGTCGCAGGTTCAAGCTAAGGAGGGAAGACGCTGTCCGTTTCGAGATCCGTGACCTCGAGAAGATCTGTTCCCTCGAGGAGATCGAGGGCATCGCACTCTCCTACTCGATGGGAGACAATTTTTCGGCATTCACTCCCGTCCGGAATCTTTCGAACCGGGGAGTCGTCAGCCGCGAGGGTGCAGGGAAGCACACCGGAGGCGGGACGCGTGTCTTTGACTGTGTGGCCGGAAGCGAGATCCCTGCAGTCGCAGTCCCCGGTCTCCACCGTGGTTCTCCCACGGATCCCCGTTTCAAGGCCTATTCCCACCAGGCCAGCCCCGAAAAGGTGGGAATCGCTTTCAGGGTGATGCGGGATCTCGGAAACGATCTCGTCGTCTCGGACATCAGCTCGAACACGGTCACCCTGCTCGTCAGGGAGGGGAGGATCGTGGGAGCGCTCGATGCCTGCATCTTCGCCCCCGGGACAGAACATGGAGCAATTGATGTTGCTGCCATCCGGAAGATCGATGGCGGGGAGCTGACAGCCAACGAGGCCTTCCTCGCGGCGGGTGTGAACCACACACTCCCCCCTGACGAGAGGCTGCCTGCTCTTGCACTCTTTGCCGCAATGGAGTGCGCTGCGCTCCTCCTCCTCAACCCCGGTGCACGCGTGGCCCTTGCAGGGAGCATGGCCCCCACCGTTGGAGAGGCCGTACAATCGCTCCTTGGAAGGGACATTACAGTCTATGATGAGTGGTGCGCTGCCGACGGGCTCGCTCTCATCGCAGAAGAGGTTTTTTCGGGAAATAGCACCGAGATTCTCGGCATTCCGGTCGCGCGGTGAGGTGCATATCGCACCATTTTATTATGATTAATAATGTAAAATTATACAGTGATTTCTTTGCGTGAGCTGCGAATTCATGGTCGGGGCGGACAGGGGTCGGTCACTGCCGCAGAACTGATTGCCGTGGCAGCCTTTGCGGGAGGTGTGTACTCCCAGGCATTTCCGGCATTCGGGGTGGAGAGAAGAGGTGCCCCTGTCCAGGCATTTGTCAGGTTCGATGACCGGAAGATCCGGCTGCGGAGCCAGGTCTACGAACCGGATTACATCATTGTCCAGGACAGCACCCTCATCGGTGATGTCAACGTCTTCCATGGACTCAAAGAGGGTGGAGTCGTTATCGTGAATACGGAAAAGCCCCTCATGGCATCGATTCCACCGGGAGTCCGGGTCATTACGCTGGATGCCACCAGCATCGCCCTCAAGCATCTCGGTGTTCCGATCACCAACACCACCCTGATGGGAGCTTTTGCTGCAGCGAGCGGGGAGATCACCCTTGCAGCCCTCGAAGAGGCAATCCGTGGAAGGTTTTCGGGTGAGATGGCAGAAAAGAACGTTTCAGCCGCACGTGAAGCATACGATTACGTGAAGGGGGTGATCTGAGGATGCCGCTTGGGCTTGGGTGTTCATCGCGACCGGGAACGTCCCGCGCGAACAGGACGGGCAGCTGGCGGACATTCCGTCCCGTCTTCGTGCATGGCAGGTGCACGAAATGCGGTCTGTGCATTCAGATATGCCCCGAGGGATGCATCAGTAAGAACAGCGAGGGATTCCCCGAGCCTGACCTTGCCTACTGCAAGGGATGCGGGGTGTGTGCAGAGGAGTGTCCCGGGGAGGCCATCGAGATGCAGAAGGAGGAGAAATAGGATGATGGAGATCATGGAAGGGTCGCATGCAGTGGCCCACGCGGTCCGGATGTGCAGGCCCGATGTCATCGCGGCGTATCCGATTACACCCCAGACGCACATCGTGGAGGCCCTTGCCGAGATGGTCGCCAACTGCACGCTTGATTCCGAGTATATCACAGTGGAGAGTGAGTTCTCTGCCCTCTCTGCGTGTCTTGGGGCATCTGCAGCAGGATCGCGGGTCTACTCGGCAACCACGTCGCAGGGGCTGGCACTGATGTTCGAGGTCTGCTTCAATACTGCAGGGATGCGCCTCCCGGTCGTGATGTCCATCGTTAACAGGGCCCTTGGAGCCCCCCTCTCCATCTGGAATGACCAGCAGGACTCGATCTCTTTGAGAGACGCGGGGTGGCTCCAGTTCTATGCCGAGGATAACCAGGAGGCAACAGACCTCCACTACATTGCATACCGCGTCGCTGAGGACAGGCGTGTCCTCCTCCCGGCATTCGTCTGTTTCGACGGGTTCATCCTCTCCCATACCTACGAGCCCGTGGAGATGCTTGCGCAGGACCAGGTCGACGGGTATCTGCCCCGGTATCAACCCGTCATCAAGCTGGACAGCACAGACCCCGTATCCCTCGGCCTTTTTGCCTCCCCTGACTACTACATGGAATTCCGCTACCAGATTGACAGGGCACTGAAAGACTCGGGGAAGGTTATCAGGGAAGCCGGCCGCCTGTTCGGGGAGATGTTCGGGAGGGACTATGGGAGCCCGGTGGAGGAGTACCGCATGGACGATGCAGACTGCGCTATTGTGGCAATGGGGTCTATCTGCGGAACTATCAAGGATGCAATCGACGAGATGAGGGAGGAAGGCAGGAGAGCAGGTCTCCTCCGGATACGGACATTCCGCCCGTTCCCCGGCGAAGAGGTTCGAAAAGCCCTCTCCGGCGTGTCCAGCGTTGCGGTTCTTGACAAGAACATATCCCTCGGGTCGAAGGGGGCTGTTGCACTCGAGGTCAGGGACGCTCTCTATGGCAGCGGCGTTCCCGTCCATGGCTATATCATCGCGCTCGGGGGCCGGGATGTGGCAAAGAAGGATGTCAGAAATGTCGTGGAGATGGCGATGGCCGGGAAGGGAGATATCTTCTACGGCCTGCGCAGGGAGGTGCTGGAATGACAGGAGAGGAGTGTCCCCTCTTTGAGGCCGGACACCGGGCCTGCGGAGGGTGCGCAGCCGCACTTGCAGCACGGGCAATACTCGATGCTGCAGGCAGGGATACAATCATCGTCTCTGCGACGGGGTGCATGGAGGTCTTCTCCACACCCTACCCCGAGACTGCATGGAAGGTTCCCTGGATTCACTCACTCTTCGAGAACAACTCGGCCGTTGCATCCGGCATATCGGCCGCCCTGAAAAAGCAGGGGCGCAGGGAGAAGGTGATCGCGCTCGGCGGAGACGGGGCGACGTTCGATATCGGAATGCTCTGCCTCTCCGGTGCGTTCGAGCGCGGTCATGACTTCGTCTACATCTGTTACGACAACGAGGCCTACATGAACACAGGGATCCAGAGGTCAGGAGCGACTCCCTACGATGCAAGCACGACCACGAGCCCGGCGGGAAGATGTTCCATGGGCAACCGCAGGCCAAAGAAAGACCTGCCGGCCATCCTTGCAGCCCACGGGGCACCGTATGTCGCGACGGCAACCATTGCATACCTCCCCGACCTGAAGAAGAAGGTCAGAAAAGCGCTCGATACCGAAGGTCCCTGCTACGTGCAGGTCCACGCGCCCTGCTGCACAGGATGGGGCTTCGAGGGTGAAAAGACCCTTGCCATCGCGAGGCTGGCTGTTGAGACAGGTCTCTTTGTCAGTTACGAGATGGAGAACGGGCAGGTGACCCGTGTCAAGAAAGTTGCAAGGAAACCCGTCGAGGAATACTTAAAAGAACAGCGGAGGTTCCGGCACCTCTTCCGCCCGAAGAGGAACGACGAGGAGATAGCAAAGATCCAGGCCATTGCCGACAGGAATGCAGAAAAGTTCGGGATCGACATCAAGCTCAAGAAATAATATCTTTTGATCAGAACCAACTTTTTTATTCCCGGCCGGATGAACCTTCTGTCAGGAGATCGATGAGTCCCGCTGGATGCCGGATCCTTTTCATGGACGATGATGCGGGAATACGCGATGTCGTCAGGGTCTTCCTCGGGAGCCTGGGTTACCGCGTCGAGGTCGCGGAGAACGGGGAATCCGCAATAGAGATCTACAGGGAAGCGATGCAGGCAGGCGACCCCTTCAGCATCGTCATCCTCGATCTCTCTGTGACGACCGGCAGGGGAGGAATAGAAACATTGCAGGAGATAAAGACGCTTGAACCCGGTGTGAAGGCAATCATCACATCGGGGTTCACGGGCGATCCCATCTTCTCCCGCTTCAGGGAACATGGTTTTGTTGCCGCACTGCCAAAACCGTTCCACATCAGGGACCTTAATGAGATCATTCAGTCCATCCTCTCGTCCAGGTCGTCAGCGTGATCCGGGAGTCTTTCTCCACGTAAGGAGAAATGGAACCAGCATAATGACTGCAATGATTAACCAGAAATTGGCAAAAATATAGAGGAGATCCTCCCTCTCCTCCTCGTAAAACCTGATTTCAGCGATCCGTGTCGCGTTCCAGGATATGTGTATGCCTCCCTCAGAAAGTTCCGAGATTCTCGCCCCACTGCTGACCATACCGAGGGCAGGGTTCCGGACATCGAAACCGGGAGGAATGACAACACTTACCTGGTGGGGACGATCGAAGACTGCAACGAAATGATTGTCCCGGACGGGCCCCTGGAACGCAAGGGTATAGTTACCCCTTTGAAATTCAATTGCATTCTCCCTCCTCCAGGAAAACATGCAGGGTGAACAATCCCCGGACAATACCACGTCCGAAACCTTCAGGGGTACCCTTTCGCCAAGGAGCCCTGACTCGTAAAACTCGTAACCGGCTGCGTCAATAAGCTCTAACGTTGCAGAAAAAGCAGATCCATTCGAAAGAATCCTGTATTCAGCCCGGCTGGCACCAGCGGGCAGGATCAGGAGCAGGACTGCAGTGCAGAGAGCAATGAGGGCAAGTCCGCATCGATCTCCAGAGGTGCTGCGCATTGCCTGATCACCGTCTCCGGGTCCTTGAGGAGGTGCCCGGTCACCACGCACACGATCGTCTCGTTCCTGTCGATAACACCGTTCTCGACGAGTTTTTTCACTCCTGCAACCGAGGCTGCGGATGCGGGTTCCACCCCGATCCCCTCTTTTCGCGCAAGGTCCCGCTGCATCGCGAGGATCTCGGCGTCGGTTACAGTCTCCGCGCAGCCCCCCGTCTTCCGGATAGCGGCAAGGGCTTTCTCGGCATTGACCGGTGCCCCGATCCGGATTGCAGTTGCAACCGTCTCGGGGTGCGGTTCCGGCACCACCTCGGGGAGCCCCTCGCGGATGGCCCGGACGATGGGCGCGGAACCCGCAGCCTGGATTCCGGTCATCATGGGCATTCCTTCCATGAGCCCAAGCTGGGCGAGTTCGACGAACCCCTTGTACACTGCAGAGATGTTGCCGGCATTTCCGACCGGGAGGACCATCCTGTCAGGTGTTTCTCCCAGCTGATCGAGTGTCTCGAATCCAATTGTCTTCTGCCCCTCGAGCCGGAACGGGTTCACCGAGTTGAGGAGGTAGAGACCGTGGGAGAGGCAGAGTTCATGGACCATCTCGAGTGCCCGGTCGAAGTTCCCCCGGATCGAGAGTACCCGTGCACCATGCATGAGCGCCTGGGCGACCTTTCCGAGTGCGACTTTTCCCGCCGGCAGGAGGACAACTGCAGGAATCCCGGCACGGGCCGCGTATGCTGCAAGACTCGCAGAAGTGTTCCCGGTGCTCGCACAGGCAACAGATGTTTTTTTGAGCTGGAGTGCCATGCTCACTCCGACTGTCATCCCCCGGTCCTTGAAGGATCCCGTGGGGTTCATTCCCTCGTGCTTTGCATAGAGGTTCCGGACACCAATCTCATCGCCGATACGGGAGAGATGGTAGAGGGGAGTCCCGCCTTCCNGCAGGGAAACAGGCTCAATCNAGACGGGAAGGAGCTCGCGGTATCTCCAGACGGAAAGAGGTCTTGACTCCCAGGTCGATTTCGAAATGGTGACTGAATTGAGATCGTACTCGACTGCAAGCAGATGGCCGCAGCGAGAACAGGTATAAATCACCTCGTCGGGGGAATAACGGGTACTGCAACCGACGCATACCAGGCGATACATGTGCATTAAATATCGTGCTCAAAGTGTAAATAAGAGGTGGGCGGGTTTATGGAATATCCCGTGTCCGTTTTCAGTCGCTCCCCCGGTTAAATCACGGTTGCTGCGTACCCTGTTTGGGAAGATCCGGATGCCGGTCTTTCCGGACCGGGAGTGCAGAGCGGACTCTCGTGATGAAGTCCCTGCTCAAATTGCAGGAGTAGACCCCTTCATCCTGCCCGGCCGAGAAAAGGGGTGCTCCGGTCGGATCAGCAACCAGGGTCCCGCCCTCGTAGGAATCGACAGGTGTTTTCCCTGTCGTATTGATACCCGCAACGTAGATCTGGTATTCAAGGGCGCGGGCCCGGATAAAGAGTTCCCAGTGAGAGAGGCGGGAAGCCGGCCAGGAAGCCGGTACAAGGACTGCATCCACACCTGCCTCCGCGTAGAGTGCAAAGAGCGATGCAAAACGGATATCGTAGCATATGGCGATTCCAAACAGCATCCCTGCCAGGGGAAAAGTCGCAATCGTGCTCCCCCTCTGGAAGAATCGGTCCTCGCCTGCCGGTGAGAAGAGGTGGCACTTGGAATACTCCGCGAGAATTTTTCCCTCCGGTGAGATGACCACGCAGGTGTTCTCCGGCCGGGGCTTCGATGCCTTTCTCAAGGAACCAAGTACCGAAATGGAATAATCCCTGGCAAGGGCTGCCAGCTGCGTAACGAGGGGGCCGTCGATGCTCTGGACGTGTCTTTGGGATGTTGGATTCCACCCTGTCGAAAACTGTTCGGGAAAGCAGACAATGTCCCCCCCTTCCCGCGACGCCCGGGCTATACAGTTTTCAGCACGGGCAAGGGTTGCATCAGGGTCTTCCCAGCAGCTCCTGATCTGGGCGCAGCAGAGCTTCATACCTCTTGAACTGGAGACGCGAAATGCTATGAGGTTTCCCGATCGTGCAGGGAGCTGTCCCTCGTTCATCCATGCCTTTCTGCCACGACCGGGGGTATGCCGGAAACCGATGCGGTGCAATGGCAAAAATCACATCAGTCAGGAAAATTGAGAAATTCAAAAAAAGGGAATTTTATTCGTAGAGCGAGGGCTCGTCGACCCTCCTGTAACCGACGATCTCGTCGGGCGAGAAGTGGAGGGATATCTCGCGTGCTGCGCTGGCAGGGGAATCGGAAGCATGGATGACGTTCCTTCCCGTGTCGAGAGCCAGGTCACCGCGGATTGTTCCGGGAGATGCCTCTGCAGGGTTCGTTGATCCAATCATCCGGCGGACGATGGTGACAGCATCCCTGCCCTCCCAGACCATCAGGAGACAGGGACCGCTCTCGATGTAATGGCGCAGCGAGGGGAAAAATGGTTTCTCGAGATGTTCCCTGTACTGCTCGAGGATCCTCTTTTCAGGGACCCTCTCGAACCGTGCCGCCACAAGCTTGAGGCCCTTCTTTTCGAACCTCCGGATGACCTCCCCGATCAGCCCCCGGGCTACCCCGTCAGGCTTGACCATCACGAACGTACGGTCCAAGGATGTTCACTCCTTTCCCGCAGCCTTCAGCCCTGCCTGTGTCCAGGGGACTCGCCGTGGTGCCCTTCCGAGGCGGAAGTTGTTCTGGCACTTTGTGCTGCAGAAATAAAAGACAGAACCGTCCTTCCGGACGAACATCTTGCCGGTCCCGGGTTCGATTGGGTCCCCGCAGAAACTGCAGTTCCTCTGTTCAACCATGGATCTGTTCACCGCCTCGAGAGCTTCTTGGCCTCGCGCTCGGTCTCAAGGAGCATCAGGATGTCACCTTCGCGAATGGGACCGACCGTATTCCGGGTGATGATCCGTCCCTTGTTGGGCCCGTCGAGAATCCTGCACTTAACCTGCATGGCCTCTCCATGCATCCCCGTGGAGCCGATAACCTCAATCACCTCGGCAGGTGTTCCTTCATCAGCCATTGTCCTTTCACGCTCTCAGTTCGCTGACCTGCTTGACGATCTCGTCAACCAGTTCCTTTGCCTTTCCCGGCTTGACAATGGCTGCAGCAGCAGATCCCACGTCAAGCCCGCTGGCTGTCCCGATGTCGTTTTGCTTGTTGATGAAGAGGAAGGGAATCTTCTTCTCTTCGCAGAGAGGGGGAAGGTGCATGACGATCTCTTCAGGCTCCACATCGGCCCCGATCAGAACGAGTGCCGCAATGCTCCTTTCAATGGCCTTGGTAGCCTCGTTCGAACCCTTCTTAATCTTCCCCGTCTCCCGAGCTATCTCCAGAGCTTCAAGTGCTTTATTCTGGATCTCTTCAGAAACCTGAAATTTTACATACGACTTTGCCATAACTCACCTCATTCAGGAGTGGCGTAGTTCTCCCTCATCACTCATCAGTCAGTATCGACGATGCAGCCATATCAATTCGACAGATGCAGGCATAAATGTTTGGAAGACCTCACTTTCAGAGGTTTTTGGAAGACATTCAGTCAGCCAGAGCATAGATCCGGACTCCGCCACGGTCATAGACCTGGATGAGGTCATCTCCTGGCACCCGGACGTGATACCTCTCCCTCTCGGGGTCACCCACGTAGATGTGGGTCATGCCGTACTGTCGCATGAGGCCGGCAGTCATGGAAGGATCCTCATACATCGTCCTCACGTCTGCCTGGCGGGTTCCATACCAGTGACCGGTGTTACCGCGCCACATATATTCGTGGAAAGGCCACCCGATCACGGTTGGTATTCCCGAAAAGGAAGAGACCCTCCCGAAATACGAGTAGTCTCCTCCCTCGGCTTCGACCACGCCGTTTACTCCCGGAAGTGACCGGATAAAATCGATGGCAGCGGCATCGCCCGGGTGGGCGGTCTCGAGGTATGCAAGGCCATCGAGTGTTCCTCCCCTGTAGGGAGGGTCGAGGGGTACCGCAAGAGGCGTGATAACCAGGATGATCGATACAGCTGCGATTGCCACCTTCTCTGCCCAGACAGGGGCATATCCACGGGGGACCCGTTTCGAGATCATGGATGAGAGCATGGCAAGGGAGGAAGATCCCATCAGCAGCCATGCCGGGAGATACAGCTTGAAGACGGTGTTCATCCGGTAATAGGTATCGCCCATGTTATCCTTCAAATAGAAAAATTCGCAGAGGATAACAATGCAGAGGCCGAGGATTGCAAGTATCCCGCTGGGTGTGCGCCTCCCTCCTGCAAGCAGGTAGACCAGGGGCACAAAGGCGATTGCAGCTGCAGGATACCCCGCGAGGGCAACAATCAAGGGAACAATGAGGAAGAGGGGTCTTTTCCCCATGTCCCGGGCGAGATAGACCACCATGATGAGAATGAAAAATCCGTGCACGAGGAGGAAGTCTGCCGGCACCGTTGGTGTATGGACAAAGCCGGCTCCCTGGATGCCCATTGTCTCCATCTGGAGGTAATAGGGGAGATAACAGATCACTGCAGAGAGCGGCACAATGAGAAGGAATGACCATGGTGCTTCGAAAACAATCCCTGTCAATGCCTTCAATCCCATCCGCAACCGCACGCGCATGTGGGAGAGACCGGACAATGCGGTCTCAACCGGCCTTTTGAGGAGGAGGAGAGGTCTTCTGCGGGAGTCAGCCGGGGTGCACGGGCTCTTCGCCCCGGACCATATCACCAGTCCGGTGATGAGTGTGACCGGGCCATAGACAAGGACATCCCATGTATTTACTGGCGGCATCGATCCAAGAGACAGCCCGCAGACCAGGATGAGGAGTATTCTTCCCGGAATGTCCATATTCCTGAAGCGGAGGAGGGCGTAGACGAGCAGGAAGATGAGGAGAACCTGGTTGAAAATCCCGATGACGTGGGGGTGGACATCTCCCCACAGGAAAGAGAACAGCGGATATTCGTTGATGGTGTCGGGGATCGTACGGGTACTGTCCCACAGGATTGATCCGATGCCCTTTCCCTGGACGATCTGCCAGATAAAAGAAGGATTCACGATAATGAGTGTTGCGGGTATCATCCATGGAAACCGGGGTGCTATCATCTTTCCCAGGGCATAGAGAACCACTGCAGATAGCGCAAAAACGGTCGGGAGTACGAGATTGAAGGCAACCTGCGATGGCACACCGGCTGTCATGCCGAATGAGCCAAACATCCAGTAGCCGAGGTAATAATAGACATTGAGGTGGCCGGAAGAGAACCAGGGGTCGAGCGGTGGCACGACAGGGAGACGCATGATGGAGGCGAGAAATGCATGGTCCATGAACTTTTCGGCATACGAGATGCTGGGGTTTGTGAACCGGACGCATAGCATCGAGGCAAAGAAGATGAGAAACGTTGCAGTATACCGCCACACGGGTGCAAAGGATTTCCGGCGATACTCGTTCCTGTATGCCGCAAGCAGGAACATTGCTCCAAACGGGATGAGCGAAAAAAAGAGGGGCAGCCGCAGGAGTCCGCAGTACCATGTTATCAGGGTGAAGAGGAGAAGCGAGACAGGGAAGGCAACCGGGTAAGAATACTCGGAGAAGGTTCGCCTCAGGTATGGCCAGAGGGAGACCTGGAGGAAGAAGACGAGGAGGAGCCAGGAGAGAACGGACAGGATCTGGATGGAATAATCAACCAGTCTTTATCCCCCCGAGCCTGTCCTGAAATGCGNTCCTGATGCTGTCGATTACCCATCCGCCAAAGTAGTAGATGGAGATTATCCCCCCNCCAAGCGTGATCAGGTTTTTGACCAGGTGATCGATGACGGCAATCATGGCTGCCTCTGGTGCAGGAATTCCGGCGAGCGTGAGGGTGAGCGCCAGTGCAATCTCGTACGTCCCGACTCCTCCGGGTGTCAGAGGTATGGCCTTGACGAGGTTTCCTATCACGATGCCGAGGACCACGACTGCAAAAGATACCTCTATCTGGAACATCATCACCACGCAGACGCAGACGAGCACGTCCATGAGCCAGATCACGAGCGAACCCGTCGAGAGAAAGAATAGAGCACGGAAAGAGAGGGATGCCTCACNCACCTGCCCGATAATTGATAAAATTACCCGCACCNCGCGGTTCTTGGATGAGACCCTCCCGGCAAGGACAATGAAGAAAAAGAAGACGATTCCTGCAGCGATGGGGACGATTATGATCGTGTAGAACCACCCGGGGACATCGAGCACAAAGAGGAGCGAGACAGCCCCAAGAACAGCCACCATCAGGATATCGAAGACCCGTTCGACGACGAGCGAGGACACACCCTGGGAGGCCGTGGCCCGGTACTCGTGGCGTAGAATGAATATCCTGACAAGATCTCCGAGGCGTGCAGGCACAATCAGGTTTGCCGTCTGGCTGACATATATGCATGCAGTGGAGAAACTGATCCCGGCCGGAATTCCAAGGCTCGAGAGGATACCTGAGTACCGGACTCCCCTCATCCACCACGCAGCAATGCAGATCCCCGAGGCGAGGACGAGGAAATACCACACGGCGTGTTCTGCGGCAACGAGGAGATCGTCCCATATCGTGTAGAGCATGAAGGCGACGATACCTATCGCAAGGAGCGTCGAGACGAGGATGGTACTAGCTTTTTTCCACATGCAACTGCCACCATAACCGGAGAATGGCCATCCCCATCTCCCAGACATCCTTTCGCCTCACGGTGGTCCCCCGTCCCTCTCTCCATCGCACGGGGAACTCCTTTACCGAATATCCTCTCCTCTGTGCCCGGACGAGAACCTCCGTGTCCCAGAACCAGTGGGTGTCCCGGACCTCCGCGAGCAGGGGGAGCAGTCTCTCTCTGCGAAACGCCTTGAAACCACACTGGTGGTCATGGATCCGGGAACCAAGGATGGTCCGGACAAGGAAATTGTACCCCCTGCTTGCCACTTCACGGCTCTGGCTCCGTGCAATCGTACTGCTTGGGAGAAGCCGTGAACCCGTCGCGATGTCATGGCCTTCCCGGATGGCTCCGACCAGTTCGGGGAGGTGAGCGAGGTCTGTTGCAAGGTCGACATCGTAGTAACAGAGGATATCCCCCCTCGCGACCGAAAAAGCCCGCGAAAGCGCTTTTCCCCTGCCGAGCCTCGTATCGCTGTGGAGAAGGCAGACACGACTGTCACGTTTTTCCCATTCTTTCACGAGGAGATCGCTCCCATCCGTGCTCCCGTCCTCGGCAACGATGAGTTCATACGTTGATGCAAGAGGTTCAAGAGCTTCAAGGGAGAGGGGTATTGCCGATGCCAGGCTCATCCTGTCGTTGTAGACAGGGATGACCACGGTGACAGACTCGTTTTTTATCACAGTCATTCTCCTGCATCATTCCTGACAAGGTCAGCGACCCTGAACCCTGCAGCAATCGCGCCATCCATGCTCCGTTCGGGATAGTTCGGTTCCGAGAACATCCCTGCAAAATAGAGACCGCTGGCCCTGTAGGGCACGATCTTCCGGATGTACCCCGTTGTATAGAGCGGTCCTGCCCATGGTTCGACAGCCATCCTGTGCCAGTGGATGTCTCCCCGTACTACCCCGAACTTCTGACAGAAATCCGAGAGCATCGTCTCGTCAGTTCGCGGGGGCAGTGGGCCATGGAAATACGAGGCAAGGTAGACCAGGTGCTCCCCGTAGCGGTCCGGCGGAATGAAATTCGTATGAGAAATGACAGCACCGTACGGTGCCGGATCCCGTATGTTCAACCAGTAGACACCCCGGGCAACGTCCCTATCGAGGCCAAGGAGCATGCAGGCGGCCCCCTGGTAAGGGACAGGACAGGGTTCAGAGACAAATCCGGCGGGAAGCGCCTGGGGAGGGATCGTCGATATGACTGCATCGTACCTCTGGTTATTCACCCGCCACCCCCAGTTCTCTCTCCTGATGTCCGTGACAGCGTCGCCGAGCCGGATGGTGCAATCCCGTCCCACCCGGTCAGATAATGCGTCGATCAGTGTAAAGAAACCCCCTTTCAGATAACCGAGACGTTCTCCCGAAAGACCGCGGTTGGAACGGATCTTTATTCTGCTGACAAGCCATGCAGCAGAGANGCTATCCCTGAATTCCCCGAATTTGCTTGCCAGCAGCGGCTNGAAGAACGACCTGTAGGTTCGTTCACCAAGTTCCCTTTCTATGAACTCACGTGCAGTGACATCGTCGAGGGATGCGGTATCCATCCATCGCGATTTGAGGGTGAGGATGCTGAGCTTTACCTTGTCCGAGAGCGAAAGAAAAGGATAGGCCAGAATCTCCTGCGGCGTAGTGAGGGGATAAACAGACCCATCTATAAAATAGCCTGAAGATCCCCGGAGCCATTCCAGTCTCTCCTGTATTCCAAGCATTTCCAGAAGGGAAAAGAGTCGCGTATCTCCTTCAAAACAGTGATGATAGAACGATTCGATATGCGTTTCCCCCACCTCGTACGAGGAGATGCATCCTCCGAGCTGGTGGCGTTTCTCGTAGAGATCGACCTCGTGGTCCCTCCCCAGGGACAGGGCTGCAGAAAGACCGGTCAGACCTCCCCCGATAATGCAGACCTTCATGATCAGTTCAGGGTACTGATTGGAAAAGGGGGATGAAAAAGGCTCCGCAATAAAAATAGCCAGCAATTATCCGTTTTGCTAACGCTCTTTAATAAGGAAAGTATTTGAACTTACGAGAGAAAACCATAATACTCAAGGAAAGGAAGAGTCCCTTCATATTTGACGGGCTGGTGTTTCGATTCCATGAAAATGTTTTTCATAGGGTTTGGCCAGGCGGGCGGCAAGATCGTGGACATGTTCCTTGAACAGGACAGGAAGATCGGCAGGAACAGTTTCAGGGGGATAGCAGTTAATACAGCCCGGACTGATCTCATGGGCCTCAAACACATCGATATGAAAGACCGGATTCTCATCGGTCAGACCGTTGTCAAGGGACATGGGGTCGGGACGGACAATGCTGCCGGTGCACGGATCACCATGGACGAGATCGACAGTATCGTGAGCGGCATCGACAGGAGAGGGACCCATGACGTCGATGCATTCATGATTGTTGCCGGTCTCGGTGGTGGGACTGGATCAGGTGGAACACCTGTGCTTGCCCGTGCTTTAAAGAAGATATACCGGGAACCTGTCTATGTCCTTGGCATTCTTCCCGCTCCCGAGGAAGGACGTCTTTATTCCTTCAATGCAGCCCGGAGTCTTACAACCCTGATAAAGGAGGCGGACAATACATTCATCTTCGATAACAGCGCGTGGAAGAACGAGGGGGAAAGCATTAAATCTGCTTTTTCCCGGCTGAATGATGAGATTGTCCGCCGATTTGGAGTTCTCTTCCGTGCCGGCGAGGTTGGTCCCGCCGGGGTCGGAGAGATGGTCGTTGACTCGAGTGAGATCATCAACACGCTCCGGGGAGGAGGGATCACATCGGTCGGCTATGCAATCACCGAAGTCGTCACCCGGAAATCGAAACCTTCTGTCAGTACGCTCATCGATGGAATCAAGGGGACAATCCGGAAGAGAGAGGCGACAGAAGAGGTTCTGCTCGGGGAAGACCGTACTGCAAAAATCATATCCCTTGTTCGGAGAGCCATGCTGGGGAGGCTGACCTTCCCCTGCGATTACAGCACTGCTGAAAGAGCCCTCGTTCTTGTTGCAGGCCCTCCGGACGAACTCGACCGGAAGGGGATCGAGAAAGCAAAGAGCTGGGTCGAGGAGAACATTGCGGGTGTTGAGGTCCGTGGGGGTGATTACCCCGTGAACAGTAACTATGTTGCAGCCGTCGTGGTACTTGCCACGGTAGGCAGCGCCCCGCGGATCAAAGAACTCATGGATATTGCCCGGACCACCAAGGAAGACGTGGCGAAATCCCAGGAGAGAAAGCCCATTACATTTGACGAAGAGATAGAACCACTATTTGAGTGATACTATGCGCGTGGTATGGACATGTCTGACTGTTCTTTCCCTGTGCCTCCTTGTTCAGGGCATTTCTGCCATAGCGGTGGGAAACATCGTCATCACACCATCAGGCAGCCTCGTTTCAGGCCAGACCCAGGTCAGGGCAACTTTTGTCATCGAGTTTCCGGCCAGCGGCGGAAAGACCTTTGAAGACTCCAACTCCCTCCAGTTCATAAGCGAGATGGAGAAACCTGTCTGGACGTATACACTCGTCATTGATGGTATTGACAATCCCTCTTCGACAGAAGTGGGGCAGCCTGTAACAATCAGTGGATGGCTCCTCTCGTACCCCTCGAAGAGGGAGGTCACGATGAAGGTAACGATGGAAGCTACCGCTCCCACCGTGGATGGAACGAGCGAGAAAATTGTCTTTGCAGTCAAAGAACTTGACAGCAAGGGGAAGTCAATTTCCTCGTCCGAGGTTGTTAAGAAGGCCCTGGTGATCAACCCGACCCAGATAAAGGAGTCCATCCAGAAGGAGAAGGAAAAGCTTGCAACGCTCCGTTCGCAAATCGATTCAGCCGCCATGCCAGGTCTGGACACCTCTGCTGTCGAGGCAAAATACAATGAGGCAAAGAGCGCTATCGAGAACGCCGGAAGTTCAAGCGATTATGCCCGGGCCCAGAGTTACCTGAACACGGCAAATTCTGCAATGGAGAGTGCAAAGGCAATTCTTGCCGAAATCACCCTTCAGAGAACAATCGATGAGGCGGATGCAAAGGTGCAGGAGGTCGGGGCACTCATCACGGAGTTCAGGGTCAACAGAAGCATGGGGTCGGATTCCCGGCTTGCACCCATCATGATCACGCATGACAATGCTGCAGGCCTCGTATCAGCGGCAAGAGACGCGCTCTCTGCAAAGGACTATGATCAGGCCCGGAGCAAGGCATACGAAGCTGCAGCAAAAGCGGAGGAGGCACTGTCCGAGGCGCTCGAGCTGAAGAGACAGGTCGAGTCGAATCCTCTTTCCAGCGCCGGATCACTTCTTGCAGGAGTCCTCGTTGGTGGCATGGTCGCAGTCATCGCCGTTGCAGTCATTGCAGTTGTAGCCATTCTGGGATACCTGTTCTACCGCAGGCGGCGGAAATGGGACGAGCTGGGCTGAAATACTAACCTTTGATATCACTCTTCTTTTTTTTGTAAGATACAGATCATGGGTCACCCGGAGAAAGAACAATGGTAATTGTAGGTAGAATCAGGGAGCAGAGAGGCCTTGCGACCGGACTGCCCGTGAGAAAAAAGAATCCTGCCTTTTAAACCGTGAGACCGGGTTTTTCATAAAGTTTGGGTTTCGTGAAGACATCGATGTTGATGCTCCCCATCTTTCCATCCCGGTTTACATAATATTCGAATATCCTGTTCTCGTTGTCATAGATGGAGAACCAGTAACAGAGCCGGTATGTCTTCTTATCGTATCCGGAGAGGGAGGGATAACTTGCCTGGTCATGGGTGATGACCATGTCGGGGTTGACGGCATATATCGTTGCCTCATCGACGATCTTGCCGTAGAAGTGCATCTTGTTCCACCCCTCCCCCCTGTAATACCATGGAAGCGGCCAGTAGTTCTCAGAGGCGATAACGACAGATTCGGAAGAATCGATGAGGTGCATCACGGGCCGGAGATCCTCGGAGTTCTGAACCTGCACGATGGGTTCATTGACATCCCCCGGGACGAATGCAACGTGGAACGTCATCAGGACCAGGAAAGCACACCCTGCAAGGGCAAAGACTGTCTTCTTCTCGCCCATCAGGTAAACGGAGACAAGTATGGCGGGGAGGAGCTGGTGGATGATCAGCCAGGGCACCTTCTCGCCGATATAGGCGTATGCTGCAAGAGCTGCAAGGAACCAGGCAATACAGAAGGTAAAGAAGAGCTCCTTTCTGTTCCAGGAGACACGGGATCGGGGAGGAGGGGGAAGTATTGTGGAAGAGTCGGTTCTGCCATGAGCGAACCATTTCCGGATCGGGATGCGGATACGGGCAATCCAGGACGGGATGGGGTTGTGGCGGTCGGCGAACTGGATCAAGGCAAAGATCGCCAGGATAAAGATCGGGATCTCGTACAGGAGGAAGAGCAGGATGTAGAAATACCAGGGACCACAGATGCGGCACTGGCCGTGCATCGCTGTCCAGTGCTCATAAGCCTTGAAGAGGCCCGTCTCGAGGATCTCGGGATGGACGCCAAATGAGGAGTAAAAGGCGGCCATGACAGCGATGGCAACGAGCACGGCGATGGCCGCATCCCGCATCCACGTCCGGGGAAACGGGAGGTCGCGCCTCCAGAAAAGATAGACCAGAAAAACGATGATGACGAGGAGGAAAAGGGGCATGTCCTCCTTGAGACACATCCCCGCTCCCGCAGCCAGCCCGGCGATGACAGCACAGGCAATCTTTTCCCTCTCAAGGTATGCCAGTAATGCGACGAGGAGCAGCACAGAAAAGAAGAGCTGGAACATATCATGCCGCAGGAACCGGGAGAAGTAGACGAGGTCCGGGGAAACTGCAATGAAGAGTGCTGCAACGAGGGCCTGGCGCCTGTCAAGGTATCCCAGGCGGTATATTGCATAGACGAGCGGGACAATTGCTGCCCCAAGGAGGGCCGGGAGGAGCCGGGCAACAGCGTCCGATTGCCCAAGGATGGAGAACATTCCTGCAGTGACGTAGTAGAGTAGCGGCCCGTGGTACATCGGGTCGTAGATGTATGTTCCTTTCGTCAGGAGCTCGTAGGAAAACCATGCATGAATTGCTTCGTCATGGTGGAACAACTTGAAGTCAAGAAAAGAGAGCCGAAGGATTATTGCGAGAAGAAAGATCAGGAAAAAAAGACCAGAGAAAGAGAAAAAAGGCCGGATCCTCTGGATAAAACCGGCTGCGGTCAAGCCGCTCCCTCAGCTTTCCAGAACGATCTCGATACCGATATCCTTGGGAACCTGTGTGCGCATCAGCTGGCGGAGTGCTCTCTCGTCGGCATCGATATCGATGAGCCTCTTGTGAACTCTCATCTGCCAGCGGTCCCATGTTGCAGTGCCCTCTCCATCCGGGCTCTTTCTGATGGGAATGACAAGGCGCTTTGTCGGCAATGGAATCGGACCAGCCAGATTCACGCCCGTGCGCTCTGCAATTTCGCGGATGCGATCGCAGACCATCTCGATCTTCTTGAAATCCGTTCCTGTCAGGCGAATTCTGGCTTTTTGCATGGTATCTCACCAAAAAGATATGAGTCGGACCTTCCTTCACCGCATCTGCTTGGGTGTGATCGCAATGCACATCCCCGCAGCGATCGTGGATCCCATGTCCCGGATTGCAAACCGGCCGAGCTGGGGGATCTCTTTCACATTCTCGATGACCATCGGCTTCGTGGGTTTGACCTGGACAATTGCCGCGTCACCAGTCTTGATGAAAGTCGGGTTCTCCTCCTTCGTCTGTCCGGTTCTCGGGTCAAGTTTCTTCTTGAGCTCGATGAACGTGCACGCTGTCTGCGTGGTGTGGCAGTGGAAGACAGGGGTGTAGCCGACAGTAATGGCACTCGGGTGCTGGAGGACAACGATCTGTGCGGTGAACTCGTCTGCCACTGTCGGGGGAGCATCTGCCGGCCCTGTCACGTCTCCGCGGCGGAGATCGCCCTTGGCAATACCACGCACGTTGAAACCAACGTTGTCACCCGGCAGGGCCTGGGGGATCTCCTCGTGGTGCATCTCGATCGATTTGACCTCGCCCTCCTTGTTGGCCGGCATGAAGCTGACTTTCATGCCCTTCTTCATGATGCCGGTCTCCACGCGGCCGACGGGCACGGTCCCGATCCCGCTGATACTGTACACATCCTGGATGGGAAGGCGAAGGGGCTTGTCGACGGGTTTTTCAGGCTCCTTGAGGGTGTCCAGCGCCTCGAGGAGCGTGGGCCCCGTGTACCATGGGGTTTCCGGGCTCTTCTTGGAGATGTTTACCCCTGCAAGGGCACTCATGGGGATGAAAAGCGTCTCTGCAGGCTTGTAGCCGACCATCTGCATCAGGGCAGAGAGATCTTTCTTGACCTCCTCGAACCTCTTCTGGTCGTACTTCACTGCGTCCATCTTGTTGATGGCAACGATGAGCTGGCCGATCCCGAGTGTCCGTGCAAGGAACACGTGCTCCTTTGTCTGTTCCATGACACCGTCAGGAGCAGCGACAACGAGGATCGCTGCGTCTGCCTGGGAGGCACCGGTGATCATGTTCTTGACGAAGTCCCTGTGACCGGGGCAATCGACAACCGTGAAGTAGAACTTNGGGGTATCGAACCGNTTGTGNGCGATATCGATGGTGATACCTCTCTCGCGCTCCTCNTTGAGGTTGTCCATAACCCAGGCGAATTCGAANGTGGCCTTGCCCTTGGCTTCGGCCTCCTTGCGGTACCCCTCGATGATGTGCGCGGGAACAGTCCCGGTCTCGAACATGAGCCTTCCGACCGTTGTGGACTTTCCATGGTCGATATGTCCGATGACCGCCAGATTCATGTGAGGCTTTTCTGCTGCCATGTCATTCCTCCGATAAAAATGAGCCTGTCAGAGTTCAGCCCATTTATTCGAGTATAAATTATTGGAAAGGGATACCTATTAATCATTTCGATTGAAGGGATTTGGAAGGATTTCCCGGAAAAAGGAGGGTATTATCGACAGAATCATATCGGTCGGAGGATAAAACCCCCTTCTGAACCATGAAGACACTGCAGATACAGAAGGATGCAACCGGGAACCGCGCCAGTGTTGATTGCGTATCGGGTGAAGTTTCAGTATACCGTTACTGTGCTTTCTGTGAGCACTGCAAGGGTATCTGGGTGGGTCCCCGTCTCTATCCGACACCACAGGAAAAGGTGCTCAAAGAGATGAAGAAGGGGACGGTTCCCGATGAGGCACTCCTGAATGCCCAGCTCCAGTTCAACCAGCTCGTACGGGACGGAGTCTCCATCGAGTGCGGAGATGAAAATAATACGGGGTTTATACCGCGTTATCGCATCTGATTTTAGTATTTATCCTCGTAAAGGAGAGAGGACGGGATCATCTCTTTGATCTCGGCCTGGAGNTTTTCGAACTGGATATCCTCGAGCTGTTCGGAGAGGAGCCTGCCGCTCCATGCCCTCCTGTATACCCACTGGACGACCTTCTCGACGACATCAACGGCTGCCGCGGGCGTCCGTACAACGACGAGCTCGCGACCGATTTGGGGATGCCTCCCCCTCCTCCCCCCGACAGAGATCATGTAGTGTTCCCCGGATGAACGCAGGAGGTTGAAGGGACAGGAACGTATGCACGTCCCGCACTGGACGCACTTTGCGGGGTCGAGAACAGAGATGCCTTTCCTGATGGAGATTGCACCCTCCTTGCAGTACTCAACGCAGGTCCCGCAGCCTGTGCAGAGCCCGGGAGTGCGCAGGGGTGCGATACGACCCACGATACCGATCTCGTTGAGCATGGGACTCGTGCAGGCATTGGGACATGCAGAGATGGCTATCCGTATCTTGACAGGCATCTCCTTTCCAAAAAGACGCTCATCGATCGCCTTTGCGAGGCTCACGGAATCGATATTTGCAAAGATACAGCGGGAGGTTCCCGGGCAGGCCGTCACGTTGACGACTTCATCCCTCTCAGAACCGATCGGTGTCCCGTTCCGGTCAAGTGCCCCTGCAATCTCATCGAGGTATGTATGATCGACACCCGGTATCTCGACCGTCTGACGTGTCGTGAGGTGGAGATGGGGAGCCCCGTATTTTTCTGCAATGGCCGCAAGCCCCCGCAGCATCTCCGGGGTGACCACACCTGCAGGAATGCGGGTGCGGATCGTGCAGTAGTGGGGGTTGCGCTCTGTGATGACACCACCGCGCATGTGGATGGCGATATCCCTGGGCATGAACTGTACTTCTCACCGGAGGGGAATAAATGCGCGCGTCCTGCTACCCGAGGATGCAGAGCCCGGCAAGGATGCACGCCCTCGTAATCTCGTTTGCGGCGCCGACCACATCGCCATTGACTCCGCCAAAGAGACGGCAGGAGATTATCTGGAGGCAGAGAGGGCAGATGACCATTATTCCTGCAGCAGAGAGAAGTGCGGCAGGCGAAACGGGAAGAAAGACGAGCGGAAGGCAGAGNATTCCAGCAAGCACGGGAAAGTAAGGCCGCGATCGGGACTGGATCGTGGCATGCAGGCCATCCCTGAAAGGTTTTCCGAACGTGGAGAGGAACGCCATCGAGAACTTTGCCCCGACCTCNGCAACGATGAGAGCGACGGGGACAGAGGAGACACTGGCAAGCGATGAGAACGTAACAAGCGTGACCACTGTCGCNAGTGCAAGAGCACCAGTCCCGACCTGCCGGTCTGTGAGAGCAGAGATCCGCTTCTCGCGTCCGCCATGTGCCATCAGGCCATCCCCGAGGTCCNCGAGGCCATCCAGGTGGTTACACCCCGAGAGAATGAAGAGGAGACCTGTTCCGAGNGCTGCTGCGAGGAGGGGTGGCTGGATGAAGAACACCCCGGCAGCAGCAATCCCGCCGACAACNTATCCNGCAAGGGGATACAGCCATGAACGCCCCGCGAATGCCTCAAACTCCCTCGTCCTCCCGAGAGGAAGNACTGTCGTGAACTGGAGGAGGGCGATGACGGAGTTCAGGCACATTCGCTGTAGAACCGTGATGTGCAGCCGGCAATCAGGCCAGCCACCGCATCGTCGAGGAACGGGCCCAGTGAGCGGAGAATGCCCGGTTTCTTCTGGTCGTACCGGGTGAACTCGAAACGGGCATATGTTCCTCCGATGCATTCTGCAATCGCCATCCCGATGATCTCATCCGAGAGGAGGAAGACAGGGTCGTCCTTGATTGGCGAGTCTTCTCTCTTCCAGAAGAGCTCGTCTTCGAGGAGAACGGCTGCAAGCAGAAGTGAGGAGACATTGGGATCCTTCAAGGCGCGTTCGATTATGCTCCCGATCCGTGGCCGTGCCTCGGCAGGGGAGAGCCCGTGCGGGACATAGAGCTCCATCGCGGCATCGAGCATGTTCTCCATCTGGACGCCCTTCTCCTGCAGCCTGTGAGTGATGTCAAACATGTGGTGCACCCAGGTCCTTTTTTGGTCCCCCGCGTCCTTGCCGGAAGGTTCCCTCCTTGCGGATGTCTGCGGGGCCGAACCCTTTCTGCAGGATTTATAGGGTTTTTCCCCATATGAGGTTACCCTTTCTCGAGGAGCCGTTACATTGATGGAAGAGTGGAGGCAACAGATGAAGGAGTCTCTGGTGCATGACGTTCCTATCCGACGATCTGTCCCTGCTGCCGGAAAAGCCCCTCTTTGCAGGTGTCCTTGCCAACACGAAGCTCTCTCTCGTCCCCGGGATATCCGGTGCAGGCCCGACACCGGAAAAGACCCTTCTCACCCCCATACTCGATGCAGAACTTGTCTTCAGGGGACGGATAACGAGCATGCCCTCCCGGCCGGACACTCCGACAGGGTGTCCCACTCCCGCTTCCATCACCCGGGCGATGATGGAGATGTGCGGGATCGTCCCTCTCTTCATCAATGCGGGCCTCGTCCATCGCCCCACCGTTCCCTTTCTGGACGCCTGCGGTGATCCGGGAGAAGACCCCCGTTCAGCGGATGCAGTTCCCGGGGCTGTCAGACTATTCGATGCAGGCTGCGATATCGGTGCGCTGCTCTCGCGCCTCTGCGACCCCCTCGTCCTCGGGGAGTGCGTGCCCGGTGGCACGACCACGGCCCTCTGCGTGCTCCGGGCACTCGGGTACCCTGCCCGGGTCAGTTCCAGTTACGTGAACAATCCTGTCGGGATGAAGGAGATGGTCTGGGAAGAGGTCTCCCGGAGGATAGCCGGCAGAAAAGTCCTTTCACCGCTTGACATTGCCCGGTGGTGCGGGGACCCGATGATCCCCCTCTGTGCGGGGATCGGCAGGGGTTTTTCGGGCAGACTCGTCCTTGCCGGGGGAACCCAGATGCTTGCGGTTGCCGCGCTGATGAAAGCGCTCATGCTCCCCCTCCCCTCCATTGCGACAACAGTGTACGTGAAAGATGATACGTCCGCGAATTTTGCGGAGATTGCTGAACGAATCGGTGTCCGCGTCACCTACGTCGACCCGGACTTCGGTGACCTTGGGCATGCCGGCCTTGCCCGTTATTGTATCGGGGAGGTGAAGGAAGGGATGGGAGCGGGAGGGGCCATGTTCCTTGCCGCTATCATGGGGCATTCGCCGGATGAGATACGGAAAAAGATACTCGGGACGGTAAGCGCCTACTCGTAGCAGTATCGGGGGCATCGGGGGACCTCCCGTTGCCCTGATTCTCCCGGCAGTCCTGACGGAGAGATTTTCACGTTTCAGGCGCCACATGTGTAAAGAACAATGCTCCCCATATTCGTGGTCAACAATTTCGGGCAGTTCAACCACCTCATCCTGAGGATGTTGCGTGACCTTGGCATTGATGCACAGATGGTCAAAAATACCCTTCCGCCCGGGGAGGTCGCCGGCTCCTGCAGGGGGATAGTCCTCGGGGGTGGCCCTGACATCGGGAGAAGCGGGAATTGTCCCCTCTACCTCCGCCTTGGTCTTCCCGTCCTCGGGATCTGCCTTGGCCTCCACATCATTGCACGGGAGTTCGGCGGGAGCGTGGCACCCGGCAGAATGGGGGGCTATGGGCCGGTCGAGGTTGAAATTATCGAAAAGTCAGAGATACTCGAGGGATATCCTGAAAAAATCCACGTCTGGGCATCCCATGCCGACGAGGTGGCAGTTGTTCCTCCCGGCTTTTCCATCCTTGCGCGGTCAAGCATTTGCTCCCACGAGGCCATAGCCCACCCTGATAAGAAAATCTATGGATTGCAGTGGCACCCCGAGGTCAGCCACACAAGGGATGGCGAGAGGGTCTACCGGAACTTTGATGCGATCTGCAGGGAGCATGGAGCATGAAACCTGGGGCTTTCCAGGAAGAAGAGAGAGATCTTGCAGAAAAAATCGTGCAGATCGGTTTTTCCTGCACCCGCTGCGGGGACTGCTGCAGGGAAGGCGGGGGCGACGATAACCTCGTGATGGTCTCACCGGCAGAGATCAGGGCTATAGCCGCTTTTTCTGGCCTCCCTGAAGGAGATATCGCAGAACCTTACCCGGAAAGTGTCAATCTTCCCGGCGATCGCATCGTCACGTTCGGCAGGGTTCTGCGGCGTGTCAGGGGCAGGTGTCCCTTTCTCTCCGGATCCTCGTGCACGGTATACCCCGCACGGCCCGCGATCTGCCGGACATACCCGTTCATGCTCGACGGAAGCGTGCTGCGCGTGTTTCCCTGCAGGGGACTGGGAAGGCCCATTTCAGGAAAGGAAGCCCTCGAAATCGCAGGAGACCTCATCAGAAGGAGGGCACAGGAGGAGGAGGAGGCAAGGCGCATCCGCTCTACGTTCGGAGATCTCCCCTCCGAACCGGGGAGGTTCGTCGTGGATGCGGAAGGGGTGTGCAGACAATGACCGGGACGCTGCGGATAGTCGGGACGGCGCACGTCTCTGCAAAGAGCGTCGACGAGGTCAGGTCTGCAATAGAGGAGTTCTCCCCTGACATCGTCGCCGTCGAGCTCGATCCTGCACGGTACGCCGCATTGAAAAAGCAGGCGCGCGATCCTTCTGTCACGGACGTCCTTGAGGCAAAGAACTTCACGCAGCTGCTGGTCCAGTGGATCCTCGCGTACCTGCAGAGGCGGATTGGACTGGACATGGGTGTCGAACCCGGTGCCGAGATGAGAGCTGCAATCGAGGAGGCAGAGGCAAAGAACATCCCTGTTGCACTCATCGACAGGGATATCGGGATCACCTTGCGCAGGTTCTGGAAATCGCTCTCGTTTCCCGAGAAGGTGAAACTTTTCTATGCACTTGTCCTTTCCCTTTCCACTGTCGATTCGGGGGATATCGACGTCGAGGAACTGAAGAGAGAGGACATGGTCAGTATGGCCCTTGAGGAGTTCCGCAAGTTCTCTCCCANCGGTGCGCGTGCCCTCATTGATGAACGGGATTCGTACCTTGCCTGCAATCNCTCGGTCCTGATGGAGAGGCACTCCCGGGTGCTTGCAGTCCTCGGTGCCGGTCACGTTGCCGGTGTCCAGAGGCATCTTGCCGCCCCCGGGGAGATCCCACCCGTGCACGAGCTGGAAAAAGATATCAGGTCGCGACCATGGGGGACCATCTTTGGTGCCGGCGTGACAGCTCTCTTTCTCCTGCTCGTTCTTGCCATTGTCTTTTCCGGGGTGGGGACAGGGGTCCTTATCTCTGCCCTCTTTTACTGGGTCATCCTCCACGGGATCCTGACGGCTGTCTTTACCCTTGCGGCAAGGGGGCACCCTCTCTCTGCGCTCACGGGGTTTGGGGTCTCCTGGTTTNCTGCCTTGAATCCCCTCATTGCAGCCGGATGGTTTGCAGCGATCGTGGAAGCAAAGATACGCAAGCCCACTCCTGCAGATTTCCGCAGGATCTTCGAGGCAGAGAGCTTCTCCGCCATGTCACGGATTCCGCTCTTCCGGGTCGTTCTCGTTGCTGCACTTGCCAATCTGGGGAGTACCCTTGGGACAGTCCTCTACTTCATCTTCATCTTTCCGATCCTCGGGATTGACCCGGTGGTCCTGATCTCGGAAGGGTTCGCAAACATGGGGAAGTGTCTTGCCGGTCTCCTCCCCGGTTAGCGAAGAAAAATGTTGTCTTCCCGGCCGGGGGAAAGGTATTATTGGGGTTCCCTGAAATCCTTCCCTTGTATGCACAGGATGGTCAAGATCTGCAGGTTCGGGGTTATCCTCCTTGCTGGCCTCGTCCTCGCCGTCCCGGCTTTGGGTGGTTGCGGAACCATCCCGGCTGGAGAATGGCTCTTCATCGGCGAGGAAGGCCTTGATATCACAGGCACGGGTGTGACAGCAGGGTCACAGATTGCCTATTATGGGCCGGGGGGCAGCATATCCAGCGTTCCCGCTGCCATGGTAACGGTCGCAGATCCCGCTTCATTTTACGTATCGCCATCGGTCTTTTCCGGGAAAACAGGTCCATGGTTCCTTCTCCCGGGAAACAGCCTGGTCTTCTACGTCGGGGATCCGACCCTCCAGGTGCGGATCGTTGATCATACATCCGGTTTTTCGGTCAGCAGGGATGCTTCATGGATTCCCAAGGGAGACGCCGTGGGTTTTCGGATAGATACAAACCTCTGGGTATTCTCCCGGCGCCCCGGATGCACCGGCGTCCCCCTCACGATAGAGATTACCGGACCCGGAGGCCTGTCCCTGTCATCCCTTGACGGATACTCTTTGAAGGACGTGGTGGTCTCATCACCCACGTTCGAGACCGGGCCGGTCTGGCAGACGGGTTCAGGCGATTTTCCCATCGGGGAATATATGGTCTCTGTTCGCTGCGAGGAGAACGGGATGCATGACAATTACCCTCTCGCAGGTAAGACAGAGAGTGAAACGGTGCAATTCCTCCTCCAGAGAGTCAATCCCCTGATAGTGACAGTGACAACACCTGGGGCGGTTCCCATCACTATGCCATCTGCGACTGTATCGCAACAGGAGACGACGCCTCTTTCGACCGGGACGACAGCGGAGACGACGCTGGCAACGACTATTCCGGAGACTGCGGAGACAGAACCGGTCCCGGTCTTTCCGACACCGACCCGGGCTGCCGGCATGGTTCCGGCAACCCTCTTCCTTGCATTCTGCGTCATACTGGCAGCATGGACGCACAGGTATGCAGGTGCAGGAGGTCCCTGATGGGGCCGGGGTGAGAAGAGTCACTTTTTTTTCCTGCGGGACCGATGGGATTTCCATGAACGTCGGCACAACAATCATCAAGTCACGTCACAGCGTGCGGAAGTACAAGCCGGCCCCCGTCGAAGAGAACGTGATCCGCGATGCGCTCGAGTGCGCCCGCCAGGCTCCGACTGCGATGAACCTGCAGCCATGGCTCTTTGGGGTTATTCGGGAGAGATCCCTCCTCCAGAAGATCGCGGAGAAAACAGACCACGGGAAGTTCATTGCCGATGCAGCGGTCTGCTTTGCGGTATTCGGCGAGAAGAAAGCCAAGTATTACCTCGAGGACTGCTGCGCGGCAACCGAGAACCTCATCCTCGGCCTCTGGTCCCATGGAGTCGGGAGTTGCTGGGTGGCCGGCGATAAAAAACCGTATGCGGATGATATACGGAAGCTCCTCTCCGTGCCTGACAGGTACACCCTTGTCTCTCTCGTGCCCGCGGGGTATCCTGCAGAGGTCAGTCTCCAGAAGAAAAAGATTCTCGAAGATGTGTCCTTTTCTGACACCTACAGCGAGGACTGACTCCCCGCAGCGGACACCAAGCGGGGGAGGAGCATGACGTTACCCGGCGGGAGCGGGATGCAGGAGAGAGGGGGCGCCCTGCAGGCAGGCAGGAGGAAAACGATCCTCCAGGTGGCGCTCGATATCACGGAGCTTTGCAGGGCCGTCCAGATTGCATCAGAGGCCGTCGCGGGGGGTGCTGACTGGATCGAGGCAGGGACTCCCCTTATCAAGAGCGAGGGGATGGAGGCGGTCAGGGCTCTCCGCGCTGCATTTCCCGGTCACGAGATCGTTGCTGACATGAAGATCGCCGATACGGGAGCACTCGAGGTGGAGATGGCAGCAAAAGCCGGGGCGTCTGTTGTCTGTATCCTTGCCGCTGCCGATGACACAGTCATCGCAGAGGCCGTGCGTGCTGCACATCTCTACGGAGTCAGGCTGATGGGAGATCTCATCAACGTCTCCGATCCCGTCGCAAGGGCCCGCGAGCTGGAACGGATGGGCGTGCACATCGTCAACGCCCATGTCGGCATCGACCAGCAGATGAGCGGGAAGGGCCCACTCGATACACTCACGGCGATTCGCAGCGTTATCTCCCTCCCGCTTGCAGCAGCAGGAGGACTCGATGCAGGGACTGCACCGCAGGCGGCCACTGCCGGGGCAGACATCGTGATTGTCGGAAGTGCAATCACAAAGTCGGCAGATGTGACACGAGCCGCAAGAGACGTCCGTGCAGCTCTTGACAATCCCCTCCTGCAGAAGCCGGAGAGACCCTCGCCTGACCTGGCCATCCGTGACATTCTCTGTTCCGTCTCAACACCCAACGTATCGGATGCCATGCACAGGAAAGGGGCCATGACCGGGATCGTCCCTCTCTGCGGCGATGCCCGGATGGTAGGCCGCGCCGTGACCGTCCAGGGGTTTGCAGGGGACTGGGCAAAGCCCGTTGAAGCGATCGATATCGCGGAGCCCGGGGATGTTCTCGTGATAAGCAACAATGGCGCAACGAACGTTGCGTGCTGGGGCGAACTTGCCACGATGAGTGCGATGGAACGCGGACTCGCTGGTGTTGTCATCGACGGTGCGGTACGGGATATCGACGATATTCGCCGCCTTGGCTTCCCTGTGTTTGCCCGGGCAGTGACTCCCAACGCCGGGGAACCGAAAGGATTCGGGGAGATCAACGCGGAGGTGCAGTGCGGGGGCCAGACTGTCCGGCCCGGGGACTGGATAGCCGGGGACGCAAGCGGCGTCGTTGTCATACCGCGCGAACGCGCGGCAGAGATCTCCCGGAGGGCACGCGAGGTGAAGAAGACAGAGGAGAGGATACGCGAGGAGATCCGGAGGGGGAGCACCCTCTCCCGGGTATCGGATCTCATCAGGTGGGAGAAAAAGTGAGTGTGCGGTTACTGGAAGAGTGAGCTTTCGATGAGTGTGGCTCCACCCTTCTGGATCGCCGCAATTGCCGACTCGACGTTGTCGACGCGCAGGATGAGGACTGCACCCTCTTTTCCCGAGTATGCGTAGGCATATTCGATGTTGATTCCACCCTGCCCGAGTATCCTTGCTATCTCGTAGAGACCACCGGGTTCGTCCTTCATCCGGACCGCTATCACGTCGGTGAAGGCAACGTTGAATCCCATGCCTGTCAGCTTCTCGTGCGCCTTCTGGGGCCTGTCCACAAGTGCCCGAACGACACCAAACCCATCTGCCTCGGCGATGGAGAAGGCGAGAATGTTTATCTTTTCTTCCTGGAGGGCTCGTGCTATTGCCGCAAGCCTTCCGGGTTTGTTCTCGGAAAAGACCGATATCTGCTTGATGATAAACCTGCTGATGCCCATGTCAGATCTTCCTCCTGTCGATTACCCTCTTTGCTTTTCCCTCGAAACGGGGGAGCGAACCAGGCTCGACCAGCTCGACGTTCACACTGACATTGAGAATGCTGCGCAGCCTGTGCTCCACCTTTCTCCTGATACCCATCAGATCCGTGATCTTGTCAGAGAACGCCTCCGGAGCGACTTCCACCTGGACGAGCATGTCATCGAGTGCCCCCTTCCTGTCCACGATGATCTGAAAGTGCTTCCCAACCTCGGGAATTGTCATGAGGGCGTACTCGATCTGGGACGGGAAGACGTTGATCCCGCGGATGATCAGCATGTCGTCCACCCTTCCGGTAATTCGCTGGACACGGGGATGCGTCCTGCCACACGGGCAGACGTCCTCCTCGACCGAGCTGATGTCTCCAATCCTGTACCTGNCCAGGGGGAGGGCCTCCTTCTGGAGCATGGTGATGACCATCTCGCCGCGTTCCCCGGGCGGGAGCGGCTCCCCCGTTTCCGGATCGAGGATCTCGACGTACGCAAGGTCTCCCCAGACATGGAACCCTTTCTGTTCGGTGCACTCGCAGAACATCGGGCCGGAGAGCTCGCTCGTCCCGTAAATGTCATACGCCTTGATCCCGAGCCAGTCCTGTATCCGCTGGCGCATGTTTTCAGACCATGGTTCGGCACCAAGGATTCCTGCCCGCAACTTCGTGTCCTTCCTGATACTGACACCCATCTTCTCCGCGACTTCCCCGATGTGCAGGAGGTACGACGGCGTGCATGCAATGGCGGTGGCCCCAAGGTCCTGCATCAGCTCGATCTGGCGTTCGGTGTTTCCCACGCTCGTGGGAAGCACCGTTGCCCCGATGCGCTCAGCCCCGTAGTGGAGGCCGAGTCCGCCGGTGAACAGCCCATACCCGTAGCTCACCTGGATAACATCTCCCCTCCCCAGCCCGCACGAGACAAGTGCCCGCGCGAGAGAGACAGTCCAGTTTTCAAGGTCCCTCTCCGTGTAACCGACCACCGTTGGTTTCCCCGTGGTCCCCGAGGAGACATGGTACCTGACCAGGTCCTCCTGCGATGCGAGGAAGAGCCTGTCGGGATAGTTGTCCCGGAGATCCTTTTTATACATGAAGGGGAGTTTCCGGATATCGTCGAGGCCCCGGATGTCGTCCGGGTGGACCCTTGCTTCCTCCATGCGCCGGTGGTAGAACGGTGAGAAGCTGTAGAGCCGGTACACGAGTGTCTTGAGGAGAGTATACTGGAGCTTCTTCAGATCGGGGAGAGGCATCTCCTCGATCCGTGGATCCCATGCGCGCGTCACGTGGAATCACCCCTCCTGTCCACAACGCGTTTTGCTTTTCCCTCGAACCGTGGCAGGGACCCGGGTTCCACCAGTCGCACCGTGGTCCGGAGTTCGAGGGCGTCACGCAGTTCTTTGACAACCTTCTTCTGGATTCTCGCAAGATCCTGGAGTTCTCCGGAGAAGTATTCCCTGTTGATCTCCACGTCGATGGTCATCTCGTCGAGGTGGTTGACCCTGTCCACGTAGACCATGAACTGGTTTCCCACCTCCGGGATGCCAAGGAGCACATGTTCGATCTGGGATGGAAACACGTTGATCCCCCTGATAACAAGCATATCATCACTCCTCCCCATTATACGTGCGATCTTCTGCCCGCGTCCGCACGCACAACCATCACCATGGAGCATCGTGATGTCTCCCGTCCGGTACCTGACAAGTGGCATGGCCTCCTTGACGAGCGGGGTAACGACCATCTCCCCGCGTTCTCCCTCTCCCAGAACCTCCCCTGTGGAGGGATCGATGATCTCCACGAGGTAGCAGTCATGCCAGATGTGAAGTCCGTCCCTTTCCCCGCACTCGAATGCGACACCCGGCCCGAACAGCTCGGAGAGTCCATACGAGTCGTATGCTGTAACACCGAGTTTGTTTTCAAGTTCCCTGCGCATGGAGTCAGACCAGGGCTCAGCACCAAAGAGGCCTGTCCGGAGGGAGTCGAGGTGGGCATCCATCTCTTCGGCAATTTCTGCAAGGTGGAGGGCATAGCTGGGGGTGCAGTGTATCGCAGTGACACCAAAGTCCTGGATCATTTCTATCTGCCTCCGGGTATTGCCGGTGGCACTGGGAATCACTGTCATTCCTATGAGTTCTGCACCGTAGTGGAAGCCAAGCCCACCCGTGAACATCCCGTAGTTGACCATGTTCTGGAAGATATCATGGTCAGAGAGCCCGACCATGGTCATGTTCCGTGCAATCAGGCCGGCCCACGTGCGGAGATCCTTCCTCGTGTAACCGACCACAGTTGGTTTTCCTGTTGTCCCTGACGTCGTGTGAATCCGGATGACTTCGTGGATGGGGACGGCAAAAAAACCAAAAGGATACCCGTCGCGGAGATCCTGCTTCCGGGTAAAGGGGAGTTTCCGGACATCATCGAGGGTTTTTATATCCCCCGGTCTGATCCCGGCCTCCCTGAACTTTTTCCTGTAGAACTCCACGTTCTGGACCTGGACCAGGGTCTTTTTGAGACGCTTCAACTGGAGTTTTTCCAGGTCTCTCCTGGGAAGTGTCTCGAGTTTCTCGTCCCAGAACATGACAGTCACCGGTCCTCCCGGAATAGTTTTCCTTCTTTTCTCTCCATATTTTCTCACCGTTCACGATCAAATATTCCTCATTTTCTGCAAATAAGAGGATTCAGTGGCAGATTCAAACGATATATCATATAACCTTGTGCCGGCAAGGGAAAAATA
>Ga0067045_1027676_pt1 | contig 71678 bp, 66 predicted proteins | sample TerdegcTABiofilm_FD_59184 | JGI IMG/M metagenome (GOLD analysis project Ga0067045, IMG submission 59184) | Combined Assembly of (Gp0054472, Gp0054536) Wastewater bioreactor microbial communities from Singapore -Terephthalate degrading...
GGACCCCGGCTTTCGCCGGGGTGACGGGGTCCTTGTTAAGTCAACGGACTGAAATCACGTGATGTCATCCACGAAGTTAACGCCTATGCCCCCGAAGCGGGGGAGAGGGTCAGGGTGAGGGGTGTGCCACGATTATCACGGACTGCCGGCTTTTGAGACACTTGCTTCAAACCCGCCCTCTCTTCAGGGTTTGCTCCAGAGAGAAATACCAGCGAGACGCCGGCGCTACGGGAGATCCTTAAAGGCCGAATTCAGATTGACAGCACTGGTCCCTCTATGCATAAACAATTGTCGGCACGGTAAGGAGCAGGTCGCGATACGGCAGTTTTTCTTGCCTTCTCAAGAACGCGGACACCAGGCCTTGAGGTTGAGACAGTGGAGCAAGAAGCGAAGTGGGGTATTTCCCGTGAGCAGGCCCTCGAGCTCACGGAAAAGCATTTGGAAACCGATGCCATGCGAAACCATTGTCTGGCCAGTGAAGCAATAATGCGGCACCTGGCTCTTCGCATGGCCGAGGACCCGGAGATGTGGGGGCTGGCGGGGCTTCTTCATGACCTGGACTATCATGAGACCCGAGACAGCATGGAGCAACATACCCTGGTCACGGAAAAGATCCTGGGGGCCAGGGGCGTTGATGGCGAGATAATAGATGCCATCAAGCACCATAACGCGGAGAATCTGGGACTGACCAGGAGCAAACCGATTCATTTCGCGTTGACCGCAGCGGAGACCATCACAGGGATGATTGTGGCCACGACTTTGGTCTACCCGGATAAGAAGCTGGCTTCCGTAAAAGCAAAATCAGTCAAGAAGAGAATGAAGGCCAAAGAATTCGCTCGCTCTGTGAACAGGGATCATATCTTGCTCTGTGAGAAAATCGGTATTGATCTGGACGAGTTTATCGAGATCAGTCTGAAGGCCATGCGCGAGATTAGTGACAAGCTTGGCCTGGCTTAATCGACAAATCCTGAAATCTCCATGACCTCACAGTCACAAAGGACCAGGAAAGCCCGCGCTTAGCGGGACCCGTCGATGGCGGCCTTGGGCCGCCCGACTCCCGCCTTTGTAGCGCCGGCGTCTCGTCGGTATTCTTGCCTCAAACTCACCCTGAAAACAGGGCGGGTTTCAAGAAACTGTCTCAAAACTCGGGAAACAGCAGAAAAAGTGGTACGGTGAGGGAGGATACTGCCCATGGAGCCCTCACTCCACCCTCTCCCAGTGGGAAAGGGCTCTGTCATTCCGGGCGGTTGCAGGTCCCCTCTCCCTTCGGAAGAGGCTAGGGTGGGGGAGCAAAAAAAGAAGCGTGCCACGATCTTAACATTTGCCGCAATTCCGAGACAGTTTCTCAAACCGGCCCCTACATCTGCTGCGCCGGTACTTCTACCGCAACGATCAATGCCCCACCCCACAGTGGGGGCAGATTTCAAACCTGCTCTCCGTTGAAACAGGCTTTCAATCTGCCCTTCCCTAAAGGGAGTAGTTTCCTAAATACGTAACCGTACTTATGAAATCCTGTACTCAGCGGCAGGTGCCGAGCGCGTTTTTCTGAGGAAATTCTTGAGCATGACCCACCCGATGCCCAGGTATTCATGGACAGCGGTCTCTGTAATCGACAGGTTGTAAGCTGAGGGGATGAAGCTTTTGAAATAGATACGCAACTCCTTGGTCTGGAAGTCGGTCGGGGCAGGTACAGGATCGAGGCCAAAGCCGCGGAATGTCATGAGAGATCGTTCCATGTGAAATGCGTGGGTTACCAGAGCAAACGGAGTCTTACCAAGCACAGGGGCAAGCAATCTCGCTTCATCGTCCGTATCCCAAGACTCGGTCTCCAGGATCATGGCTTCCCGGGGAACACCAAGCTTCATGGCCACCTCAGCCATGGCCTCCGCTGACGAGATGTCTGCATCCGTATATTTTCCCCCTGATAACACTAGCTTGCAGTCCCCTAACGCCCTCCAAAGGCGGATGCCTTCTACCACCCGCACGAGGGAATCGCAGCCGGTCGCTTCTATGGGATCCAGGGCTCCCCGCTTTATGCCTCCCCCAAGAACTACGACGAATCTAATGCCGTTTCCGGCCAACACCTTTGGATCGGCCCGCTCGAATCGATCCTCCAGCGAATGAAGCAGAAGTTGCCCCGTAATTCCAAGAGACGATATGAGCAGCACGAGCAGGGCTGCGACAGCCAACGCAAGGCCAACTCTTCTTTTCGACATACACGCGGTGGCAAGCATTGATGCGATCATCAGGACCAATGTCAAGCCCACCGGATATACGATTGCAGAAACGATTTTCTTGAAAAGGAAGAGAGCCCAATCCATCAACACCTCTCAGAGAGAAAGCGACATAATCCGCGATGCACAAAGGTCACGAGCCAGCCGCAAAAGGCTTTTGTGCCCTGACGGTCAGAACTAACGAGTTGTCATTTTGTGCGAGCAAACCGCTCGGTAAAGGTCTCCTGAGCAGGTCTTGGCATACGCTTCATTGGACTGTTCTTCGCGAGTGATGATAGGAGCGGCCACGTCAGACGTGATGTCTTCCTTGCCCAGTTGAATAATCCCGGATGACTTGCGGCAACTCCAAAGGCTGCCATGACCATTTTTTCCGTGTCAGAAGTGTATCCCTCGCGTACAGCCCTTTCTCTCAACCGTCGAATCAGATCGACCAGCGGTACTCGGACCGGGCACACGTCGGCGCACGCGCCGCACAGGGTGGTTGCATCCAAGAGCGGATAGCCTTTATTTAATCCTTCGAGCTCATTGGTAAGGACGATGCCCATGGGTCCCGGATACGTGGAAGCATACGCGTGGCCTCCGACGGCCTTGTAAACAGGGCACACGTTCATGCACGCGCTGCACCGTATACACTTGAGGATCTCGCGGCATTCGCCGGCAACGATTCTTGTGCGCCCATTGTCCACCAGCACGATGTGAACCTCCTCCGCCCCCGTGACCTCGCCAGTCTTTTTGGGTCCGGTAACTACCGACAAATAGCTGGACAACGGTTGGCCGGTGGCAGAACGGGGCAAGAGTCGGACAAATACGGCAAGATCTGCGAGCGACGGTATGACCTTCTCCAATGAGATCACCGCGACGTGAAGCTTCGGAAGCGTGGTGACCATTCGACCGTTTCCTTCGTTGGTGAAGAGCACGAGACTTCCCGTATCCGCTACCGCGAAGTTAGCCCCGGAAATCCCCGCGTCGGCCGCCAGGAATTCCTTCCTCAAAGTCTGGCGCGCTATTTTGGTAAGGACTTCCGGATCCTCAGAATAATCAACTCCCAATTTGTCAGCGAATAGTCTTCCCACCTGCCGGCGATTCTTGTGGATTGCCGGGGCAAGTATGTGCGACGGGTGTTCGCCGGCGATTTGCACGATGTATTCTCCGAGGTCTGTTTCGATCACCTCCAGGTGGCCTGCTTCCAGATGATCGTTGAGACGAATCTCTTCCGTGACCATGGACTTGGCCTTTACTACTTTGCGCACGCCGCGGTCCTTGAGAATGTTCAGCACCGTCTCACGAGCAGTCTGCGCGTCCTTGGCCCGGTGAACCACGGCGCCTGCCCGAGTCGCGCTGGCTGCAAATCGATCCACGTAAAACGCGAGGTTGTCGACTACCTGGAGGCGTATGGCGGATCCCCGGTCACGCCATTCTTCGATAGGCAAAGAGGCCAGCCCTTGGGCTCGTTTTTCAGCGAACGTGTCGGTGGCAGTACGCATTGCTTCACGCAGGGAGCTATCCTGCAGAGCCTTAGTCGCGTTTTCACGGAAATTTATTTTCAGGTGGGTCGTGCTCATGTCTCCTCCGCCGAAGTGCAATGACCGCCGCGCATCCGGGACAACTCTCCCTGGTCACTGGAGAAAAGTCCTAAAGTACCATCGTGGCCGTTGGAATAATAATATCCCCTCTTCCGTTCAATATGACGGGCGGGCCGCTCATCCTACTGCTCTGCAATCCTAACATGAAGTTCTCGACAAACGGGAATCCGCCACCACGTCTGGCCACTGATATAGCCACGGCATGGCCGCCCGGTCAAGGCAAATGAAGTGACAGGATTCCGGCCGTGCCAGCTCTTACACGCCACGCATATCGAATGCGTGGCAGTCACTGCGTCAAAAGCCGGTGAGTACGTGCCCGGCTTTTTTCTATGTTGATATGGAGGTTATTGTTCGACGTACCGGAGGGCGCGCTCACGTGGAACGAAGGAGGATCACTCGAATGAAAGGGATTTATTGGCTGCAGAAAATTTCATGACGCGGAATCTCTTTCACGCGAATTTTCGACACGATCCCATGTATCGACGGACCGGGGTCCCTTGGATAGGCGGTGGTATTGCCATGCCAGATGACATTGCAGGATGATTTCTTCAAGCCAGTCCCTGGCATCGCTCATTTCACCGTATTGACCGATGGCTTCCTCTGCCTCGGCCTTCTTCTTAACGACTTCATCCACTTTGACGAGAAGCTCGAAAATCCTCCCAAAGCATTGGTGTGCCTTTACCTCAAACTCCTCTCGCGTCGAGAACATCAATAGCTCTGCTCCTCTCCGATCCGTAAAGCCAGATCGGCCGATGCTGTAGACCGACCAGGAGGCCTTTCGTGGCAACCCGGCCGGCCTGCGCACTGAATTGTAGCGGTTGCCAACGAATTTTCCTCTTTCTGAGAAAAAGCGGGCCAGCGCTCTCTTCTCCAAGCGACTGCTATCCGCGGCCGTTTAATGCCTTCCAGGAACCTTCCGGTATCTCGAGCTCGCCGACCATGGCCTGGGCTTTCTCATTGAGATAGAACTCGTCAGGTCTATCCGGGCCGACCAGAACGAGGGGCCCCTGAAATTTGCGGGCAAAGTTCTCAATTGTGGTAGTGCCTCCAAAGTCTGCTCCCTTGGAGTTGTACCCAATAACCAGGACATCGTACTCCCCACGCTTAAAGCACTTCTTGAGCTCCCATTCGTTGCTGCCTTCACACAAGCGGAATCCTACCTCGGTGTCTTCTCCCAAGCGATCGTCGTATTTCATACGGAGCTCTCGATCCTTTTCCGCTATTAGCTCCGGACTGACCACAGCGGTTTCCTTCTTTTCAGCGTCCACGAATACCACGTCTCTCCGGATGGCGTACGGCGACTCAAGGAACTGAAAGACGTTCAGTTTCGCTTTGTGCTTTCTGGCTAATGCTAGTGCATAGTCGAATGCCCAATCTCCTTGTCTTGAGAAGATTGCGCAAAATCCCACTCCCTTCATGATTGCCTCCTGGGTTATCGAATCTCGTGTGATATTACTACACTGCCGCCTCCATGATATTTTCGTCGGCGGTATCCGTAATTGGTATCTCAATGGTAAACGTAGTTCCTTTTCCTGGCTCGGACTCGACTCTCATGGTTCCACGGTGCTCTTCCACAACCTTTCGCGTGATCACGAGTCCCAAACCTGTGCCCTTCGCGCCCTTGGTAGAGAAGAACTTGTTGAAGAGTTTTCGCTTAACCTCTCTTGGCATTCCAGCCCCATTGTCGATCACCTGGAAGATCAAGCTACCCCCCTCTCTTCTCCCAACGACCGTGATTATCCGAGCGTCCGGCCCTTCCGCTTTCCGGCACGCCTCGAGCGCGTTCGACACCAGGTTTGACAGGGCACTGTGAATTCCCGCCGGGTCGAGCGAGCACAAACCGAGCTCCTCCTGGAAGGCACGGATTAACTCGATCCCTTCCGTCCGGGTCCGGGCTTCATACAGGCTGCAGACATCTTCGAGAATAGTGGCAGGGTCGACGACTTGATGCTCCGGCTTCCGCTCTTTGGATGCGTATAGAATGCCCTGGACAAGATCGGATACCTTCTCCACGTTATTCTTGACCATCTGCCATCCTGTTCGAACGCGATCGTCACGCCCCCGAACCAACCCGGAATCCACCACGTACACTCCTCCTTGGAGTCCACAGAGGATGTTCTTTATGGTATGGGACATTCCGGCAATTGTCTCGCCCAGCACCACTAATTCTCCCTGAAGTCTTTTTGTTTCGGTAATGTTGGTGCTCATTTCCATGACCAGGACAACTTGACCGTTTTCATCGGTAATGGGAGCCGTCTGTACCAGAACGTACGTGTCTTCTCCGTCGCGTCGCCAAAGCTCCTCAGAATGGTGCGATCCTCCGTCAGCAAACGTCTTTTCCACTGGGCAGTCGTCGCACCTTTGATCTCGCCTCTTGTAGACCTGATAACATTTTCTCCCGTTACAAGCCCCGAAATCCCGATCGAAGAGCTTGTTCGTCTGGACAATGTTGAAGGCCGGATCCACGACGGTTATGTAACAGGGAGCGTTCTCGAAGAGGTACCGATAGTCGTGCTCTTTTTTGGCAAGCTCCAGTTGCAGTTGTTTCAGCCTGGTCACATCCACGGACATTTCCAAGACCTCCGCGACATACCCTCTTTCATCGAGGATAGGGGAGGTCTTGACCATGACGTACACCTTCTGCCCTTGCAAGGACCACACCTCTTCAGACTGGTGTGACCAGCCATCCGCAAATGTTTTTTCCACGGGACACTTCTTACACCGTGACGTCAGACCCTTGTACGCGATAAAGCAGTGTTTTCCTCTCAGATCGCCAAAGGTTTGTGCAAATGCGTGGTTGGACCGGACAATGCGATAATCCCGATCAACGACCGTGAGATAACAGGGCACCTCGTCAAAGAGCGCCTTGTACATTTTTCGGCTCGCTTCTAGCTGAGCGGTGCGCTCATTGATCTGGCGGCTCATCTCGTCGAATGCACGCTCGAGGTCTGCCATCTCGTCGCTGCCGGTCCTCAGTTCTCTTGGTTTATACTCACCACGCGCCATCCTTGCTGTCCTGGCCTGCAACTTCCTAATGCCGGGATTGACCAAAAAAATCACGGCCAGCCCACTTATTGTGGAGATGAGGATGAACAGCGCGACCGCAAAAGTGATAGTACGGCGGCCCGCTTTCCCGATTTCCTCGTACAGTCCACCGAGACGGACCTTCACTTCGAGGAATCCCAAGATTCGCTCGGATTCCGGATGAGCGTGGCACGCCGCGGTGGAACAGCTTTGAGAATTCACCAATGGATTAACTACCTGGAGAAAACTCTTGTCATCGGAAATCCAGTGCTGAATCGACGCGTCCCCGCTTTGGGATTTGATCGATAGATTCGCGCTGAAATCCGTTGGCGTGTTTGACAGCCTGGGCCGACTCGTATAATGCATGCGGCCCGAGGAATCGTAGACGTTGATCTCCTCGATGAAGTCTTCTTTCCCTACTGTTTCAAGAATCTGCCGTATGACTTCGCGATCATTGGCCATCATGCCGTTCCAGATGGCTGCCTTGATGACCTCCGAATCCTTTACAGCGCCCCGTATCATTCTCTTAATGAGACTCTCTTCCTGAGCGGAGATACTGTGATAGGAGAAGATCAGCAAGGCCACGAACATTATGAGGCTCGCGTAGAAGCTCAGCTTGAAACTCAAGCTGCTGACAAACTTCTTCAGGAAAAGCATCAAACGTCGAACCATCCGATGAATCCTGGACACCAAGGCCGAGGAGCACTTCAGAGAACGGTTGCCCCTGAGATCTCTTCAGACAGAGCAGACTATCCAATGGCTTTGCGCACCGCTTCCATCAGCACGTTCTTGTCCACCGGCTTCTCGATATAAGCTTCAGGTGCTTTGATTGAGCGCTCATGTATCCATTTCTTGAAATCCATGCTCGGAACATCGTCTTTGCCGAATCCTGTCACCATAATGACGGGAATATCTTTGATTTCATCATCCTTGCGCATTTCCCGGTACATCTTGATCCCGGTCTTATTGGGCATCAAGAGGTCCAAGCTGACCAGGTCCGGCTTATCCTGTTTGCACCGTTGTAATGCCTCCTCCCCATCAGCGGCTGAAATTGTCTCGTACCCATTATCCTCGAACACCGTTGAAAGGTAGGTCACCATGTCCGGCTCGTCATCGACTACCAAGATTTTCTTTGCCATCCGAATCCTCCCAGATAATGAAGTTCCCGCTGTATCTTCCCGGGCGGAAACCACCACCCGCGGAAGACTTGTTTGATGCCACGATCTCCTGGAGAGATCGGCTGTCATTTCAGCACTATGGCTTCGGTGAGCAATTCGGCCAAGTTCATGACTCGAGCGCCAAGTTTGTAGTGCTCACTGATTTCCTTGAGTTGGTCCGTACAGTTGTGACAGGATTGCAGAATTACCGTGGCACCCGTGGCCCGAATCTCATCCGCCTTGACCTTCCCCGCTGCGATTCGCCGCTGCGAAAATTCGGGCATGGCCAAGGCTCCTCCTCCTCCTCCGCAACAGAAGCTCTGTTCTCGGTTGTGCTCCATCTCGACGAAATCGTTGACCGCTGCGCGAATAACCGTCCGAGGCTCCTCCCAAACACCACCGGAGCGTGCGATGTTGCAGGAATCGTGGTACGTGAATCGCTGGCCGTCCCAAACCGATTTGTCGAGTGTGATGCGGCCCTCTTGGATGATCTTTGCGAAAAGCTCCATCGTGCTGGTGATCTTGAAAGGAACCCCTCCTAGCCAATTGGGAAGCTCCCATCGAAGACCCCGATACCCGTGCCCGCATTCACCCGAAAGGAGGTACTCGCACTCCAGGCGTTTCATCTCATCGAAAATCCAGGAAGCGAACAGCTTGGCATCCGAATCAATCCCATTGAACATGGCGTAATTGGTAAGATCCCAATATCTTGATGATATGGTGAAATCCACCCCCGCAGCATTTAAGACCTTTGCTGTGGCCTGTATCGTCAGTGGATAGTACTTGGGCTCCCGGGGATTCAGAGTGAGGAAGTACTTGGCACCCTTCTTGTCCAATGGAATAGTGAAGTCTTCGCAACCGTCTTCGGACTGGAGCTCCTCTTCAATCCATTCGATGGTCTCAATGAACTCGTCCTGGGGGACGGCCATGTTGTTTCCCGAATTGTAATGGGTGTCGATGGTGTCCTGAAGGTGCTGCGGAATCCTGCCTGCTTGACACATGATCCCCCGGGCTGCTCTCACAAGCATCCCGTAGTCCACGCCCATGGGGCAGTTGAACGTGCAGCGGCGACACATCGTGCAACCGCCCCACAATTTGTCGTACATTTCCTTTGCCAGCTCTTTCGTGAGCGGCTGTGCCCCCACAAAAGAGGGAAATAGCTTTGCCAACCAGTCGTAGCGCCATTTGTACCATTTCCGGAAACGGTCCGCCTTGTACGCGGGGAGCAGTGTCTTATCTTCAGGTATGGAACGGGTATAGTGGCAGGCGTCAGAGCACATTCCGCAGTGAATGCAGCCCGCTAAGGAAGTTGCCACGATTCTGTTCAGCTTCGAAGGAAGTAATTTCTCCATTTCCTCCAGTACTTCTGGAGTGAATTCTGGCTTTATCGGCCACTTGCGTCCTTCCTGTGTGCCAAGCTTCATCGGTCCCTGTTCTTGTTGATCCTTCGGTTTGATATGCGCCACGTCGGCCATCGCTTCTCCTCCATTCGAATATTTGAGTTGGCTACTGGATGGGGGTTCCATCAAGAATTGCGGTTCAATACGCCTCTCCCACCGAAGATCTGCCCGAACATGACTCGGCCGAACGGGTAGAGCACATAGTGTGAAATTTTGCTGAACGGGACGTACAGAAGGAAGAAGGTTGTCATGAGGAAGAAGACCCACATCCACCCGGTTTCAGGCTTTCCTAAGATCCAGAGGTACATCGTGACAAACCCCACGCCGAAGAAAACGGTCATCAAAGATATGGCGAAATAATCATCCGGACTGCTGATAATGCGAATCTCGGGTACGGTAACGCGGCGATATATGCGGCGCACGCCGATGAGAAACGCCAAGCCCATAAAGACCATGAACACGGTAGAAACGGCTGGGGTCATAAGTTTCGGAACGAGAGGAATAAAGAAGGTTGCGCCGATGGTCAGGAACACAGCGATGTGGAAGACGACGAATTCCGCGTAAAAGTACAAGTTGTTTCTAGTACTTTCCATGCCCCACGGCCTGATAACATTTGCCAGGGAATGCAGCGCGCCAGCGAATCGGTCCCCCTTGAGCTCGGCCTTTTCCGGAGGCCCCGGCTTCTTCATAAGTTGATAAATTTTCAGCGAATACATGGTTGCCATGAACAGCAGGCAAACGTATTGAACCGGTTCCTGCAGCACATACAGCGCGTAACTCACCTTATTCTCCATTGTTCGGATCTCTCCCTTCTTCATCAGAGTGTTTTCGTCATGGAAGGTGGGAGCCTCCCAGTATTGAATCTCAATAATCGTCACGGAGCCTTGATTTTCCCTCACCCCGAATCAGGGCTGTCTAATTTCCGACCAAAATGACCTGATGGTTGTACGATCAATCCCGTGGTTGATGTTATAAAATCCACAGTACCTTTAGGTAGTACGTCAGTCAAGAATTATTTTCTGGGGTCAGTCGTTTTTTTAGCGATCCGATCAATTTCCACGGTCATCATAATTCCCTCTTTGTTAGCAATTTGGTGATCAATTTCCGCCGTTTCCTGCCTTGTTTTCACACGCGGAAAAATCTCGCTCCCGCGTTGTCGCATCAGATCCCGTGAATCTCCGAACCATCAAGCCGAGAAGTCCCTGGGAATCAATGGCCAAAGGATTCTTGCACGTTCCGACCTTCTTTTCCTTTTTTCTGCCTTTGCGAGTGTGTTATCAAAGCTGAAGACCTCTTGCAGTGGAGCTCGTGCTCAGTCCCCCTTGGAGATTTGGCGTGGAGCTGTGCAGGTTTGTCCGATACCATGTTCGAGGCGAGCGGCGGTAGGTATCCATACCATTCGAGGGCTTCCTGGTCCCTCGTCGGTTTTCCGAGGTGAGGTGCCGCAACGGAGTGGAGAATGATTATCGGAGTTCCCAAGGAAATTAAGGAAGAAGAATACCGAGTCGGTATTGTCCCGGCTGGCGTTCGGATACTCAAAGAGCAGGGACATCATGTCCTGGTGGAACAGGGTGCGGGAGCGGGCTCACGAATCGCTGATGAAGAGTACGCACATGCCGGAGCAGAAATTCTGGAGAGCAAGTCTCAGGTTTACGGCCGGGCGGATATGATCATGAAGGTAAAGGAGCCTCTTCCCGAGGAATACGGATTGTTTCGAGAAGGTCAGATTCTTTACGCGTTCCTGCACCTGGCGCCCGCGCTGAATCTGACCAGTGTGTTACTCGAACGCAAGGTTATCGGGGTTGCGTACGAAACAATTCAGCTCGAGGATCTCTCCCTACCGCTCCTCGTTCCCATGAGCGAAGTGGCCGGACGCATGTCCGTTCAGGTGGGAGCACACTTTCTGGAAAAGACCCAGGGGGGGCGAGGAGTGCTTCTGGGAGGAGTGCCAGGCGTTCGGAGAGGAAGGGCCACTATTATCGGCGGGGGAACCGTAGGGAAGGCTGCGACCAAAATAGCTGTGGGACTTGGCGCGGATGTTTACGTCCTGGACATCGACCAAAGTCGTCTCAGCTATCTTGACGACATCTATGGCAACAAGGTTACCACGCTGATTTCGGATCGCGACAGTATAGCCTATTGCGTGGAGAACTCCCATCTCGTGGTAGGCAGTGTTTTGATTGCGGGAGCCAGAGCTCCCAAGCTCGTTACGCGAGACATGGTACACGCCATGAAAACCGGGACGGTTATCGTGGACGTGGCCATCGATCAGGGAGGCTGCGTCGAGACTTCCCGTCCCACTACTCACCAGGATCCGGTTTTCGAGGTGGACGGGGTCTTACATTATTGCGTGCCAAATATGCCTGGCGTGGTGGCCAGGACGTCCACATTCGCTCTGACAAATGTCACGCTGCCTTATGCGTTGAAATTGGCCAACTATGGATTTGCCCGGGCAGTGACCGAGGATCCGGCTTTGGCCAAGGGCGTCAATGTGTACAAGGGATGGGTGACTCACGAGAACGTTGCGCGGTCTGTGGGGCGAGAATATACTCCCCTGAGTGCTATTCTCTCATGAAGATCGTGGGCCTTCTCGATTCCTTTGAGGAAGGCTAACGTAGTCCGGAATCGGCAATCCGAACCTGTGAAAGGAAGTGCCACGATGGATGCCATGGATGCTATTCTTAGCCGGCGGAGTATCCGCTCGTACACGACGGAGAACGTCCCGGATGACCTCGTTACGCAATTGCTTCACGCTGCCATGAGTGCACCGACTGCAGCGAATCAACCATACCATTTCGTAGTGATTAGAGACCGACGGATCCTGCACGCAGTTCCTGAATTTCACCCTCATGCACACATGCTCAAACAGGCTTCAGTTGCCATTGCGGTGTTGGGAGATCCCTCCATAGAAACGCTCAAGGGAAGGTGGGTGCTGGATTGCGCTGCGGCAACGGAGAACATCCTGATCGCTGCCCATTCGCTTGGGTTGGGTGCATGCTGGGTGGGAATCTATCCGGTGGAAGAACGGATCCGTGGGCTCAGGGAGCTCCTTGGCGCGCCGGACCATGTGGTGCCCTTGTGCATGGTCTCTCTCGGATACCCTGCAGAGAAGAAGCAACCACCCCTCAGGTTCCGAGAGGACCGCATTCATACCGACCGTTGGTAACCGGCGGCATCTCAAGAGAGGTCGACCACTGGCAACAAACAAGAAATTACCTACGGTCCGGAGTCGCAGATTGCCATGAGCTGACTTATCAGTTCCAGGGTCTCGCTGTCCTCGGCACTAATCCTGGTTATCTCGAATCCCGCTATGTACGATCCGTGCTCCAGTTTTTCCCAGCGGCATTCTGCCGTGAATCGGCTTCGAATGCATTCACCTTCGGATACCTCGGCCTCCACCTGGAGCTCTCGGGGTTCCCCTACCGAACAGGGGATCCCTGCTACCTGACAACCGAACTTGGACAGATCCAGGAGTTGCCCTTGCGCACCTTTGTGTGCCGCGTCTATCACACGGACGTGCGTTATCAGGTAACATCTGCGGTCTTGGCGGGGGTCTTCGTTCTCAGGTTCAAGCTCCACTTCAATCATATCTTCCGGTGGTGCTTCGCGTTGAGTCATTCTGCCGGCGAAATCTTCGGCATTTAACGTACCGTTTTGACTGAGTATTTCTAGTATTTCCTGGTACTCTCCCGGGCGGATCCCGTACTTCTCCATGATGGGCACATCTCCGAGGCCCCGTTTGAGATCCTTAATGATGGCGGCCAGCTTCGCTTTCTTTATGGTCATAGCAATTAACCTCTCCATCGAATCTCCGCAACACCATTGACGTAGGAGGACTTGAGCCCACTTTCCCGAGGTTCACAACATAACGGTCATGAATTCGATCAGTCTCTCGAGCTCTTTCTTGTTTTCCGGCGAGATGTCCGTAATCTGAAACCCCAAGTGAGGCCCTTCCTCTTCCTCAGAGACCCATCGGCAGGTAGCTTTGAAGGTAAATGGCAGGAAATCTTCCAGATCTTCGGGCACCACCAATAGGTTCATAACCTCCCCCTGGAACGCTTTCATTCCGCTTACCTTCAATCCTTGCGGTGTGAGGTCCAATATCCAGCCATAGTTGCTCTTGTTGGAGACATCTACCACGGGCAGTTGGAAGACCGCGTAGCTTCTCTGTAGGAACCGATCGTCTATGACTTCGCACGTATCCTCATAGGTTGGTGAATGTTGGCAGATCTCGTGATATCCTATGGCCTTGGCCGAAATCAGCTTGCGAAAAGCACTCTGAAGGCCTCGGGACGAAAGACCGTATTTGCTCATAAGATCGAATTCGGACATGCCGGCTCGAATGTCTGAGAGAATCTCGTTCACTCTTATCTTGATCTTCTGTTTTTCGGATTGAGGGCTTTTCTGTTCCCTTCTGTCAGTCATGTACTCCTCCCCAACCGATCACAGGCTTTCGGGCTCGCAGCGAAGACTTTTCTGCTGCCATAGTCGTGGCAGTCAAACAATTGCATGGACATCCGGGGATTGGGTTCTCCTCCTCCGTGAACAACTCGTTCGATCCAGTGATTCATGGTCAATTGTGTCTACAGGTTATTATCAAGACATCTCCCCCTCTCTATTCACGGCATTGATACTCATCGAGTTTCATTCTTATCGCATGTCCGCGTAAAGTCAAACCAAAACGGAGCCCTCTCCCGGGTACTTCACGATTCTCATGCGAGTTTGTTCGAAGAGCATACGCTCAACGTTGACTCTACCTCGTGGAATAGCTGTCGCGCGCTAGCAGGTTCTTTCCTTGATCTCAAGGGGAGAAACCCGTAACCTTACCAAGACAGCGGTCCCATCCCCCGCGGAGGTAATCGTATGATTCCCCGACGAATCCTATTTTGCACCGATTTCTCGGAGAATTCCAAGCCAGCGCTCCGTGTCGCGGTTGAATATGCCCGGACTTTTGGTTCCGAGCTTGTGATTTTTCACGTTATCAATTCCTCGCAACTGGGGTATCCCTCCCTGGAGGAGGGGATGCCAGTCGACATTCGAGTAGCCCTCGAGAATATCCAGGAGTCTGTCAATAAGGCTTTGGAGCTGATCGTTAAGGAGTGCCGCGAGTCGGTTGAATCGGTTCGATCGGCCTCCAAAATGGGAAGCCCGGCATATGAGATAGCTCGATTTGCCGAAGAGAATGCGATCTCGTTGATTGTTATGGGAACTCGCGGCCTTACCGGCTTGAAGCACATCCTCATGGGCAGCACGGCAGAAAATGTCGTCAGAACCGCAGATTGTCCGGTGCTTACTGTCCGATCCGGCGGATGATTACTGCAGACTTCATGGAGACGGCTTTCCTGCACTCTTGCTCTGAAGCAAAGATGGTGGTAACCGAAAGAGTCTCAAGGCATTTTCAGACGTAGCGGCTGCAATCTCAGCTACAGTGACTCCCCGTACCTCGGCGACGCGTTTGGCTGTGTGGACGATGTATGCCGGCTCATTGTCTCTTCCTCTGAAAGGTTCGGGCGTCAAGAATGGGCAATCCGTTTCCAGCAGGATTCTTTCGATCGGCAAGTTCTTGACGATTCCCCTGAGCTGATCGTTCTTTTTGTAGGTGACCGTGCCCGGAATAGAGACGTGAAAGCCAAGCTCAAGGGCTCGACGGGCATCGGGCTCTTCCCCAGAAAAACAGTGTATGACACCGCCGCGCGGAAAAGGGGCTTCCTGTTCCAGCATACGGAGCCCCTCATCGTACGCGTCTCGCAGATGGATCACGACTGGTTTTCCAAGTCGTTTGGCCAGGATTAGCTGATCGCGGAAGGCACCAATTTGTACATCTCGCGGGGAACGGTTGCGGAAGAAATCCAGACCTATCTCACCGTACCCTACTACTTTGGGATGCTGCGCGTACTTCTCCATTTCAGAGAGGGAGTCGTCCCCAATAGCCTTGGCATTGTGAGGGTGGAACCCAACGGAGGCATAGACCTGCTCGAACCGATCGGCTAGCTCTAGAGCAATCCTGACATCATCCAGGTCTATGCCAACCGTGATGATTGCCATTACCCCCGCTTCCAGGGCTCGAGTTACTACTTTCTCAGGCTCTTTCACCAGCGGATCCAGCTCAATGTGGGCGTGGACGTCGATGAGAGCCGGTTGATCATGGTCTCTTTCTTGTTTCTCGAATGACATACGGACATCCCCGTGTAAGGACGGACTTTCCGGCACCGTGAAAACCGGGCCGGTATCTTACTGTCCGCCAGTGGAATGAATATCCAGGAAGTAATCCTGGAGCCATTTCTTCTTGAGTTTGTCGAGCCGTCCGTCATGCCGAATCATGCCGATGAAGTTGTTGAGCCAGTTCAACCAATGGGTCTCCCCTGGCCGGACAGCCCATGCGATTCTCTCGTACGTGATCGGATCGAACCGTGCTACGAGAGATTCTGGTCGGGAAGCAGAAGTGTATCGAATGAAGAACTCTTCGTCGATCAGGGCGTGGGCTCTTTTCTCGAGCACTTCGGTCACCGCGAGCTTGCGGCTTGGAAATTCTCGATACGACGCGAGAGATAAGACCTCGCGTACCGGGAGACCACTCAGACCGGACGCAGTGGACACAATGAAAACTCCCGACTGGTTCAGATCTTTGAATTTCTGGAATCGAGCAGCGTTGCTCTTATGCACCAGAAACATTCTCCCCGTTTCCAAAATTGGATCGGTGAAGAGCACTTCTGCGTTGCGAGCTGGGGTCACCTGCATACCCGACATGATTACGTCTATCTCACCCTTGAGCAATGAAGGGATCAATTCCTGCCAGCTCAGACGAACGATCTTGAGGTTGACCATGAGATCGCGAGCAACCATCTCGCCTGCATCTACGTCCAGTCCTATGAGGCTACCGTCACTCCCGGTCATTTGAAAAGGAACATATCCAACTTGCATTCCCACCAGGAGCTCTCCTCGTTCTTTTATCGCCGCAATCACAGAACCGGTTGCCGCGTCTGCTCGCTTTCTTGTGACAGGTGTTGAGACAGGCTCCGATTTTTGGACCGGTTTGGGAGATTCCTGAGGGGGCGCGGAGCATGCTGCCACCCACAAACCGGCAAGAGCCAGAGCCAGTGCCGCGAGCACGCGAATGGAGGACCATATTGGGACCCCCGAGAGGGTCGTACGACTTCTGCACATTTTAAGCTTTCTTGGAGAGCGCCAGTACACCGCTGTCATTACGGAATCACGGAAGGGCCGAGGCCAAGAGCACTCCTAACCGGTCCCTTTTTGAGCAGTTAGCAAATCCAGGAAGCTCTCGATTTGACGTTCAAGCAATTCCATGGTGTACAGCCGCGGATCATTGTGATCGGCTTCGAGGATGACACCAGGAACGCCCGTTTTCTCAGCCACTGCTGCTCTTAGTAGGGGGATGTCCTGTGATATGTACTTGCAGCTCCTATTGGAATGATAGAGAAATCCGTCCAGTTGGTACTGCTTCGCCATTTCGGAGTAAAGGTCGATCCGTCTGGCCAAGTGTAGATTGAACGTGTACAGATACTGCTCTGTGTAATCGGCCAAGGGGTCGCTCTCATCCACAGCCAATTTGCCCCATGCCCACGTGTAAATTGAGGTGACGACACTGGCACCTCGCTTCTCGAGAACGTCAGAAAGTCGGCGCAATTCGGGCCAGATGGGAAGATTGTCCCAAAACAGACGAAACCTTTCATTTTCCAATGCCCCGACCCCACGTGCCACTCGATCTTCGAGCTCTTCCACCATAGCCCCATAGAAATCCACCGCCGCCTGAGTGCCGCGTTGCGAGACTATGGGAAACATAGAGACAAATTGATCGAAAACTGTGATGGGAGAAGGCTTCATTGCTCCCAGTTCGAGCATACGCGTCCAAAGGTCTGAAGCTTTCCGAGAAAGCCTAATCGTTTCGCGAAGTTTGTCGGGGTCGAGGGGGGCGCCGGTGACACGTTGCACTATTTCGACCAGTTCTTCCAGTTGGGATCGGACGTACCGTTCCGCCGCGGTGTCTTGTTCTCCCGAACCTGAATGGGGGACGTCTATCAGCACCATGGGGACGTGATACATTCTGCCCAGCACTTCGACCCACTTGGTTAAGGTCCCGCACTGCGCGTTGCATACCAGCAGAAGATCAGGTTTGGGTAATCCCCAGGTTGGGCTGACCCCGGTCTTGATGGATCCGATATCGCAGCGGCTGTAGGAGCACAAGTCCATGGAATAGCCCATAGCTTCGGCCGCAGGGAGAACCTCTGGGGACATTTTCCGTGCGCCCAGAATAGCTGCATGGTTTTCGGGATAAACGGGGATCATGTCCATTGCGTAGAGGATCTCCACGGGAGTGAAGACATTGCAGTATGCAATGAACTTCTTATTGTGCTTCGCCATGTGTGCAGAGGTGAAATACTCGGTCGTGATCTGCTTTATCTGTTTGAGAGCTCTAATGGGGTCCATTCGCTGTTCCTTCATTCATGGCAGGTCTGATGCGAGCATCTCCCGGAAAGCTTCCAGCCGAACCTCAAGCTGGCCGAGTGAATAGCCCCGGGAGGAAGTTTCCAGGACGAGTGTGGGAATCTGAGCGCTTTCGAGAGCAGCGCGAAAATCGGGAGTGTCAAATCCGGCTGCCTCGCAGAATTTCGGATTGAGAAAGATCACTCCGTGAGCTCCACTGGCGCGGACACGGTCTACGAAAGCCGCTGTCATTTGTTCTGGATCCTGGTGATAGCCCGTGTACGGGGTTGTAGCAACATGGCGCGTGACCAGAGCTTCCAGGGGATCATCACCGACTGCGTCTTGCGCTACGGCCCGATAACCAGTCACGATTTCGTCTTCCACGACGAGCAGACCAAGGTTGTCCAAAAGATCCAGAATGTGGGGCGGATCCCACACTTTGCCGCGAACATAGATTGGAATTCTCGATCCCGTTTCCTGAACGGGCTCATTCCACGGTAAATCGTCCATCCACACGAGATGCTCGTCCCTCGGCATCCTGAGGGAAGCGGAAAACACCGTTTGCACGCGCTCCGACGTCCAGACCGCTGGATGTTCCAGCTTCATCTTATATGCTCTGCGAAGGGCCTGGCGGCTCCGGTTATACAACTCCACACTCGCAGCAAGCTCTTCAGTGCCGTTGTCCGACCCGGTGAGTTTCGCCATTGATTGGAAAAAGCGTGCAAATTCGGCACGCAGGTATTCCTTGGCTTTCGGATGGCCTATGCGTTTGGGAAGACGCAAGAATTCATTGGTCATCCATGGAAAGGAATGAGTCCATATGTGAAACAGATTTCTCGTGGTATCACAGACATAGGGAATGACCATCCCGTCGAAATCCCCCAGCTCGCCGCTGAGAGCGAGCTCCATGGCTCCCATGGAATGACTGCAACTGTACCCCGGAATCTGGTTCTGAGAAAGCCGGACTGGTACACCGGCACCTTCAATGGCTACCGGTAAAGCTCCTGCTGCGTGAATGATTTCTTCCGGGACATCCGGGAGAAGGTGACCCACGATCTTCCGTCTTGTATTCTTCTTCCACGCGCGGACAAACGGCCACGGAGATTCTGCGACCTCTTGAAACCGCTTCCACGGGTCATGTGTCTTCATCAAGTCCTCCAATTCGAGATTCAACCGGCGCAAGAAGGCTCATGACGCAGCCAGGGCTCCTCCGTCCACATAGATCGTTTGTCCTGTGATGAATCTGGCCTCCTCCGAGCAAAGGAACAGCACGGCTCCTACTATGTCGTCCGGTTCTGCCAGTCTCGCTAAAGGAATACGTGAGATGAGCTGTCTTTCCATTTCCGGATTCGCCCATATGGGTTGGCTGAAGTGGGTTCTCGTCATTCCGGGTCCCACCGCATTCACAAGAACGTTCATAGAAGCCCATTCAGTTGCCATGCACATGGTCAGCATGCGAACAGCAGCTTTGCTGGCGTTGTAAACTCCCATCATGGGGCCTCCTCTTTCGGCAGCCACACTGGTGATGTTCACGATCCTGCCGCCGCCTTGCCGCATCATGATTTTTGCTGCGGCTCTACTGAGAAGAAACATGCCTTTCACGTTTGTGTCAAAGATCTTGTCGAATCCGTCCTCACGCAAGTCTATGAGTGGCCTGAAAAAACTTCTCGCCGCATTATTGATAAGGATGTCCACGGCATCGAATGACGCAACGGTTGCGTCGACCAAGGCTTGAATCTGTTCGCTCTGCATCAGATCGGTAGTAACGGCCTTGCCTCGACCCTTCCGGGCTTCTATCTCCTTGGCCACGGATTCAATCTCCGAGGCAGTGCGGGCTGCCACCACAACCGCGGCGCCGGCTTCTGCCAGCCCCAGAGCAATAGCTCTTCCGATTCCTTTTCCTCCGCCTGTCACGATAGCGACCTTGCCTGTAAGATCGGGTCTGCACTGCATGGTGAACACCTCCTTCTCCGGGGCCCAATTGGAACCTCTATTCTTAATACGAGACGCGTCCCAGTGGCAATCGGAAAGAATAGGTCTCCATCCTTGAAAGGATTTGACGATTCACGATTTCTCATATAACCTTTTATGTCGCGGTTATTCTTTACTCTTTCCAACAATTACCGAGTTTCTCGCGGGCTGAGTGTTTCGGGTCCGAGAAAGATCGATTACGATTGGGATTCAGTCTCAGCTTCAAAATTGCTTTTGGTGTTATTTTCGCGTCAGTGCTCGTTTCTGTGGTCATTGGTTTTGCCACTACGTTCGGAATTCCCTTCACTGATTACAAGGGCACGTACGGCCACGAAAAAGTCCAGGTGCTCAAGTATCTGAATCTGGTAGCGGATCTAAAGAAGGAGCGCTTGGAAATCTGGCTCAATGAAGTCAAGAGCGATGTCCGGACACTGGCCAGCAACGAGACTTTGGCAAACGTTTTTCAGCAGAGCACTCCGGGATCGGAAAGAACCTCGGAGACCACCCATGAAGAAAGACAGAAACGCGTTCCTGTCACCAAGCTCTTCCAAGAAGTCCTGAGAGCTTATCCGCGCTATTCGAGAATCCTACTAGCCGATTCGGCCACCGGCCGGATACTGGTTTCCACCAAAGAAGACGAGACGAACGCTGCCATATCCCATTTCAAATCATTCGAGAAGGCTGCCTCTCAACCTGGTACGCTCGCTGTGGAAGTGGAGCGCGACCCGTTGGATGATACAACATACCTGATTGCGGCAAAGTCGGTACGTTGGTCGGGAGACATTTCCAACCGTGAAAGAGCCCCCATCCTCCTTGTGTACGTTTACATGGAGAACTTTGTCAGGCCAATGCTCTATGTGGGCGAGGGATTGGGAGAGACCGGTGAAATCCTGTTGGTTTCTCAGGAAAGAGCGGTTCTCATGTCCCTCAAGTACCCCCTGGCAGACGGGAGTAGGGCCAGAGTGCTCGAGCATAAAATCGGCGCACCTCCTGCTAGGCTTGCTGCACAAGGTGGAACCGGCATAATCGAGGCTCACGACTATCGGGGTGTCCCTGTCTTGGCTGCATACCGTTTTGTCCCGATTGTACAAAATCAGGGATGGGGAATGGTAGTTAAGCAGGATGCCGGCGAGGTCTTCGCTCCTCTGTGGAAACAGATCGAGAGTGCAATAGTAGTAGGGATCGGGGCAATCGTTTTGGTCACCATGGCCGGTCTGTGGACCGGAACGCGAATTTCTCGCCCCATTCGCGTACTGAGCCAAACAGCAGAGGAAGTCAGCAGAGGAAATCTGGCCGCTCGATCCGAAGTCAAGGGACCCCCGGAAATAGAAGCGCTTTCAAGGACCTTTAATTCTCTCATTGATCATGTTCAGAACTGGCACGACGAGCTGGCTCGTCAGGTGGACCTTCGAACGAAAGAGCTCAAGGCCGCGAACGAACAACTGGCTCAGGAAATAGTTGAGCGAAAACGGATCGAGGCAGAATTGCGGGAGAACGAACAGCGCTTTCGGTACCTGTTCGAGAAGGCTCCAGTGCCTCTCCATTCTGTGGATGCATCCTTCAACATCATCTATGTAAGCGACAATTGGTTGGAGCTTCTCGGCTACGAACGGTCCGAAGTAATCGGGAGACGGCCGACTGACTTTCTCACGGAGGAATCTAGGCGCGAAGCCGAGGATCATTTCATACCGCATTTCCTTGAGACAGGAAAGGTTAAGGATGTCCCCTATAGGATGGTCAAACGGAACGGAGAAGTAATCGACGTGCTTCTGTCGTCCTCTGCCCGGCGGGATGAAGGAGGTAACTATCTCCAATCTCTTACCGCTTTTTATGATGTAACAGAATTAAGACGTGCTGAGCGAGCTCTTCAACAGGCCCATGACGAGCTCGAAATGCGCGTCAGTGAGCGTACCGCGGACTTGGCTCGGGCAAATGCTGAATTGGCTCTTCGCATCCAGAAACAAAAGGAGACAGAGAGGGAATTGCGGGAAGCTCTGGCCGGTTTGTCTGCCTCGAATGAAGAGCTTTCCCAGTTTGCGTACGTGTCCTCCCACGATCTCCAGGAACCCCTCCGCAACGTCATAACAACAGTGCAGATTTTTGAGAGAAGATATTGTTCAAAGCTGGATTCAGATGCGGATCGGCTCATTCGTTACACGGTTGAAGCAGCGGACAGAGCTATCAAATTAATCCGTGATCTCCTAGTCTATTCTCGCATAGGGGGATCCAAGCCTTCTTTCGAGCCGGTTGATTTGGAGGACGCCCTCCATTCATGCGTGGAAGATTTGGGTTCTTTGGTACAAGAGAGCAGCGCCAGCATAACACATGATCCACTGCCTACGGTCATTGCCGACAAAATCCAGGTGGAGCAGGTCCTTCGCAACTTGCTCTCAAATGCCTTGAAATTCAGGGGTAAAGAGCCACCATCTATTCACGTCTCTTGTGAAGAGCACGAGCGGATGTGGCATTTCAGCGTTTCGGATAACGGCATTGGAATAGAGAAGGAATACTTTGACAGAATATTTCTTATTTTCAAGAGGTTGCACCCTCCTTCCCAATATGGGGGAACGGGAATCGGTTTGACGATTGCGAAAAAGATCGTCGAAAGCCATGGTGGCAAAATCTGGCTTGAATCGGAACCTAACAAGGGCACGACTTTCTATTTTTCTTTGCCAAAGGGTTGAGCGATTTCGATCATCTATTGTAACGCGCACTTGGAATGGGGGTGGGTGGAAAGCGTCTTTTCATCCAGTCAGGTTTAGGACAAGATTGGCGGTGAGCAGCCTTGCTTCCAATATGCGCTTGGCGCATGAGATGACCCAAAAAATTAACGTTCGGCGTATATTCTTAGCGCTTACGCTGATGAACAACACTCTTGCACTCGCCGCTCTGCCTAATTTCTCCTTCATTAACAAGTGAATAAACGTCACCCCTTCTACGAATCCGCCGGGATTGGAGATGGTCAAACCGTCATCGTCAATTGACCCTACCATTGTCCTCAACTCCCATGTGGAGATCACCCCCCTCGGTATTCGCAAGTGCTACCACAGCCGTACCGAGCTCTCGACCAGAAAGCGGTCTCACCTCGCTCTTAAACTCGACTGTAAGCGTCTCGCCCTTCTCAAGGATGTTCGAGCAATCTTGTTCGTCCGCTATCATTGGCGGTTGCACTCCGGCACAGTCTGCACTCGTGACGGCTCTTTGCACTTTACTACGCGGCGATGCGGCGCGGCCGCGGCCAAGAAAATAGTTGAGATACCCTACTTATCCCATTGACATATAATGCCTTTATTTGATATGCTTAGGACGAAGCTGGTCGCACGGTCGGCAAAGGAGATATCATGCGCCTCGTTTTTCGCACAGCAGTCTTCGTCGTTGCCCTGTGTCTCGTAGCGGGTATGACTTCGAGCCTTTGGGCACGGGATTATGACCCCCGCTTCATGAGAAGCTTCCCGCCCGGCTACTACGGGATGTGGTACTACGCGGAGCGATTCTTCGAGCCTCAGGACGCTAAACAGCCTCCCCAAGAGACCTACAGGTACGACAGGTATATGAGCAATATTACCGGGCTCCATTACCCCTTCTATCCCATTCCCTTTGACTGGGATTACGGTACGTGGCGCACGTTCAATCTGCCCAACTACAATACCAATGACTGGCACTGATACAACGCCGGGATCCTGAATACCCGGTGCCACGGCTGCCAGAGTTTGTGAACACGGTTCGGGAACCGCCCGAAATCCGGGCGCTTCTCGAAGCGCCTCTCCCGCGGGCATGCCACACCACGCGGCCCTGGGCCACTCTCTTCTTTGGCATGAATCGATCGATAGCCCTGCGCGGTCTGCCCATTGATTTTCAGCCGTAGGTCCTTTATGAGAATTCAGGGGGCACTCTCGCCCGGCGAGGGGATTCCGAGCCGTCACAGCGATGGCCATAGGATTTCTCTCGGAGCCCGACCCGGAGGAAGACACCATGATAAAAGAGTTCTTTGCAGTTGCTTTGACTGTCCTTATCGCGAGCGTGGGACTATGCCACGCGGATCGGACAGACGTGATGAAAACGGACCAGGGAGATCTCGAGATAACTTTACTCGGACACGGATCGCTCATGTTCAAATTCCAAGGCAAGGTCCTGTTCGTGGATCCGTTCAGCAAGGTGGCAGACTATTCGAAGCTACCGAAAGCCGACGTAATACTCATTACTCACGAGCACCCGGATCATACCGATCCTGCCGCGATCGCCAAGATCAGGACAGACAGGACACTTTTGGCCGCGTCGAAGGCAGCACAAGAGAAGGTCAAGGACGCCATAGTGATGGAGAACGGTGACACCAAGGCAGTGGGAGGCTTTCAGGTCCAAGCCGTGCCAGCGTACAACATTGTTCACAAGCGGGAGTCAGGCCAGCCATACCACCCCAAAGGCAGGGGCAATGGGTACGTCATCTCCTTTGCCAATCTGAAGGTTTACGTAGCTGGAGATACGGAATTCATTCCTGAAATGAAGGACCTCAAGGGGATCGACGTGGCTTTCCTGCCCGTGAACTTGCCATACACCATGACCGCTGAGATGGCTGCGGAGGCTGCAAACGCGATCAAGCCGCGAATTCTTTATCCGTATCACTTTGCTATGGGAAACACGGATGTTTCCAAGCTTCCAGAATTGCTGAAAAATGTCTCTGGCGTAGAATTGAGGATGACAGACAAGTCGGGCAAGTAAAAAGGATCGGAGGGTTGCCGGTTCGGAAGCCGTGACCGTATTTACGAAATGCTGCAGTCAGGCCCTGCAGAGCTTGTCAACCAGCTTCAGGAGGGTCGGTATCCTGTGCGCTCCGTCCATGAGCTTAACGCGCTCTGCAGCTTCCTGGGGGCTCATTCCGGCTGCGGTGATGTACAAAGGCCTGCGACTTTTCCCTCGAAAGACCCTGTGAGCATTGGGGGATCCCCAAAAAGGGGTCTTCGCCACTCCCACGACAGCGATCGAGCCGGCCATCGATCGGTAAAGATGAGCCCCGAGACCTGGCCTATCATCCGGTGCCAGCCAGACATATCCGTCTATGACGACGGTATGAAAGAGACCCCTTGCCTGATCGAGTATTTTCAGAAGGCACGGCAGCTCGCGTTTGTAGAAGCTGCCCGGCTCATAGGGGGCCGTCTGGCCGAGGAAGCCGCTCACCTGGAAATCCGGCTTCGGCACGCCCCAATCGCGAAACAGGATTGCTGCGCACCTGGCACTGCCGTGCCGGTAATGGCAGTCCGCGGCCGCGATCATGCCTCCTCCTGACAGGGTCTCATGGAGCAGTCCTGTTTGTGGCGTCATGCAACGTCCCCGATAGGTGTGCCTTCAGGAGGAACCACCAGGTGGCGAGGTACTCTTTGACCGCAATCTGACTCAGCAGGAGCCCATACGCCTGGGGCATCAAGGTCTCGTAATCCACGTAGACTCTCTTCGCCAAGAAGTCACACGGCGCAGGGATGGGATCGAGCCCTTGCATTCTGAAAAGAAGCAGTGACCGCGGCAAGTGATACGCGGACGTGACGAGCACAAAGGGAGCCCGACCCACGATGGATTTCACGAACCGAGCCTGGTCCGCGGTGGTCCAGGACTTCTCTTCAAGCACGATGGCCCCGCGGGGGACCCGCATTTCCATGGCCATGTCCGCAAGGGCGCGCGCAATGCTCATTTCCCGGCTGACTCCCGGCGTAGGGCCGCCGGTAACCACAAGCCTGGCGTCGGGTATGGACTTCCATAGCCTCACTCCTTCTATAAGGCGAAGCACTGACGGCCCGAGCCGATCCGCAGCGGACAGATCCCCCTCGTTGAGACTTCCGGACAAGACCACCACGTACCGGACACCCTGCCGTACAAGATTGTGAGCCTGTGCATAGGCAGGTACCTGGGATTCAATGGAGCCAATGAGCTTGAATCCGGTCAAAGGAAACGAGAATATCAACAAGACCGCCACACCCGTTGCAATCAGCGTCAAAGACCATATCCGACGGGACCACAACAAGAGGCCCATGCTGCACAGAGTCAAAGTCACTCCCACAGGGAACAGCAATCGAAAAATTATCTTTTGGAGGACAAAAACAGTCTCGGCCACGCAGCCTCCCGATAAATTATGTCATGATAGAACCGCCCTCGCGGCCTGGTGCTCGTGGTGCAAATACGGTTGTGTATCCGCTCCAGATTCGTTTAAGAAGGGCGGATGTGAACCCCGCCCCTGCCACAGGGATCTCGGCGCGAATTTTCCGTAGCGTCGGTGTCTCGTCGGTGCTCTTGCCTTGAGCTCTCTACGAGAAGATCGCAGGTTTCGAACCGGCTCTCACGTCAACATCGCCGGTCGGACCTGCATTCGCAGCAGGTCCCACGAGAAACGGCCCCGATCGTGTGGCTGCAGAATTATACCGTGGATAGCCTCCGAAGGGAATTGGAGGGGGCTGCGATGGATCGAGACATGTTGATCTCGGAGGCGTGTGCAGAACCAACGACGAGAAGAGCTTCATTTGCTGCAAGAGAGGTTCACGCCTGGGCCCATTGCATTTATCTGACAGATAGCTCTGGACATCAGCAACACGCCTTGCTATGAGGGTGAATCACGACAGAACGCCGGAGATGACTTTCCCCGGCGCCGATTTTCTCACGGAGGGGTCGATGGTGCCGTGCAGATGCGTGAAAAATCACTTGTTCGGACGGACCATGGGCTTGAGACTACTTGTAGTTTCCGTCGTAGCCGTCGTTTTCGCCGCGAGTCCGGCCCTGGGTCTATGGATGCCGTGGGCAACAGAGCAGGACAAGGTTTCGAAAACACTGAACGATGTGTGGGAAGCCCTTATCCGAAACGACCGCGCGGCCCTGAAACAGTACGTCATGGGCTTGGGGTCAGATCTGTTCATAGCGCGTGAACGTGAGATAATTGAGCGTATGAAGATCCGTGAATACGAATGCCGTCCCAAGAGCATAACCATCGATCCGGGCAACGGAGCATGGGCATTCGCAGATGTGGAAAAGATCGGCAAGCTCGAGAATGGGGACACCTTCTTCAGGCGAGACATGTCCGTTCTCAAGAAGGTGAACGGGTTGTGGCGCCTCGTGATCGAACCCAAGAAGAGTCGTAGAGATAAAGTGGATCAGAAGCAGAAGAAAGAAGAAGCATCCCCCGGAGAATTCGTTGAATCAGCAGAGAGGGATTCGGCTCCTGCAGGTCCTGTGCTGAACAACGTTCCCGTGCCGTCAGGTTCGAAATGACGAATGAGGACCATGGTTGCATCTTCTGCAAGATCGCCCGAAGAGAGCTTCCTGCCGACATAGTGTACGAAGACGAGCTCGTTGTAGGATTTTGGGACAAAAACCCTGTGCGCCCTATCCATATCCTGATAGTGCCAAGGGAGCACATTCCCACCCTTAACGATATTTCTCCGGACAATAAGATTCTGTCTCACATAGGCCAAGTAGCGGCCTCGATTGCAGATCGATTTGGGGTCGCGCAAAGCGGGTACAGATTTTTCATCAACGTCAATCGCGGAGGCGGTCAGGTGATCTTTCACCTCCACGCGCATGTTATCGCGCATAAGCCCTCCTAAGATGCTATGGGATTGGTTTCATGTCGAGCTTCTTGGATCCTCACTGCGTGTTTTGCAAGATCATTAGGAATGAATTGCCGGCCAGGAGAATTTACGAAGATGACCGGGTGCTCGCCTTCTGGGATGCGAACCCGGCTGCGCCGATTCATATACTCATTGTGCCAAAAGTCCATATTCCCACGCTCAATGATGTCCCCGAGGGCGACCCCTTGCTGATGGAGCTTGGAATGGTTGCACGAAAATTGGCCCATGACCTGGGAGTTGCTCAGCCGGGTTACCGGTTCGCGATCAACGTGAACCGGGGTGGAGGCCAAATGGTTTTCCATCTTCACGCTCACCTCATCGCGGGCAACGATGTGGGCACATTCATCATCAGAGCATCCATAGGGCTTGCAATCTTGTGGAGAAAGCTGGTCTCCGCTGTGAGTCCGGAGAGTCGCAAGACCTGAATATGGAGCTTGCTCTCTGGCACACGATCCTGTGGGTGACAGGGCTCCGGTCAGATCTTCGGATCTCCCGAAGGGTAAATCCTCCCTGATTGCAGGGTATTGCGCAACCCGCCGCTTTTTCCGCTGTTGCTTGACTCTTTTCTTTGCCACAGGCATCCAAATGTACAGGGATTTCTGGGACGACATTGAGAGTCATGTTGCGGCTCGTTTTCGGAAGCCACACTATTGCCCCAGCGGGATGAGCGCATGTCGTCATACTTCAGCGGGAACAGAATGGAGGAGGAGGCCATGTCGGAAAAAGAAGAATCCAAGAGGCACGAGAGCGCGGAGGAAAGCCGCGAGGCCGTAGACCCCACCACAGGAGAGGTATGTGCCGACATCAATGATCCGATCAGAAGAGTGTTGTGCAGAGTTTGCGGGATGCCAGTGGTGGGACAAGCTCCCTTCTGCCAGGAACACGAACCGCCGGTACCGTAGTGTTTTGTAGTGGAGCTCACTTATTACACCGTTTCACAAATGTGGTCGCGTGTTTGCTCGAGCTCTTTTCAGGAAAGGGAGCGTCTCAAACCTGCCCCCACAGTCCGAACGGATGCCCTGACCACGTACCATGCCGCGCAAGTGCGGTGTCGTAGGTATGTTCAACTGAAGGTCCCATGATTACCGGCGAGACGCCGGCGCTACGGAGACAGGAATGCCGCGGACTTCCATGGTCCGTTGTGACTTCGAGGTCATGGATGTTTTCGAAACGGTGTACGTTCCACGGGGCCCGGCCCAATTCGGGAGGCAGCTTCATCGGGAGCAGCAACGGAACGAGGCAATCTCAAGGACGCGTACTGCTTCCCGAGGAGATTGCTTCGGCCCAGGTCTTTTTGGGGACTCTATCGGGTCTCACTCTGTGGGAGAGATTCTGTCTTGCCCCGTACTAGGGCTGGTACGCAGGCTTCCCATAGCATGGTCTTGTTCGTTTTGTCCACGGACGCCCTTGTCCACGCGTCGGTCCGAAATCTGATAACAAACAAGAAGCACATCAACGCGATGGAAACGGTCATGGACCACCAGATCCCGGTAGGGCCTGCACCCACGAGGTGAATCATGACCAGCATCAGGGGTATCCTGATAATCCACATTCCTGTGAAAACGATTCGCATGGTGGAGAAAGTGTCCCCAGCCCCTTGAAGCGCACCGGCCAGAGAGACGCCGATGGCCAGGAAGGGCATCCCGACCATGTTGATGCGAAGATACCGAACCATTTCGTCATGCACCGCCTCGTCGTGACTGAGAAGAGAAGCAACTTCCGGCGCGAAAACGAACATAGCGATCACAGGAAGCGCTATGATTCCCAGGCACAATCCCGCGGTCACCTTGGCGCTCGCCCGGGCTCCGGAGGTATCCCCAGCCCCCAGCCTATTTCCCGTAAGTACCGCGGAAGCCATGTTTAGTGCGAAAATGGGAAGGAAGACAATGGCTTCAATGCGGACCCCTGCTGTCATTGCAGCAAGAGCGGTGACTTCCGCATGAGGAAGCTGAGCCACGAGGAAGTACACCACCAGCGTACCCGCGTTCCACGCAGTCTGTTGGATAGCAGGAGGGACTCCCAGCTTCACGAGGTTGTGAAAGCACCTCGGCAACGGCGTCAGCAGGGACTTCACGGTAACGCGTGCCGGCCCGCGGAGGATAAAAAACAGGTTTAATACCATTCCCAAAGAGGTGGCTATCGCGGTAGCCCAAGCTATGCCCGAGTAGCCCATAGCAGGAATGGGCCCCCATCCGAAAGGAAGAATGAAATCACCAGCCACGTTGGCGGCTGATGCAATGAAGCTGTTTACCATGGCGACAATGATTCTGCCGGAGGAGCGGAGAACACCGCCGGAGATAATCATGATGTACGTGGGGACAAGCACCAGTGAAAAGATGCTTACAAAGCGCTCGGAAATATCACGGATTTCCAAGGGCATTCCCGCTATCCGAACGATCGGACCGGGATAAAGCTGTGCTCCCACCGTAATCAGACCCGCTATCACTACTCCGAGGATCAACGAGTGGGCCGTCACATGTCCCACTCCTTCTGAGGAGTTTGCTCCATAAGCCTGCGAAATCATGGACACCGTGCCAACAGTGATCCCATTGGCGAGAATCATAAATGTCCAGTAAAGCTGGCTCACATAGCCGACGGCCGCGAGCACGTCCGTCCCCAGATATCCAGCGACGTACACATCGGCCATGCCAATGGAAAAATGAAAAAACATGATCAGAATCATGGGCCATCCCATGGTCCATGATTCGCTGAGCAGTCGTCGCACTTCCCTCATTCTGGAATCCGCTGAAGACGTCATCTCACGACCCGGGCCCAGAACTTGCCGTCAGGGACTGCAAAACACTGCCGAACCGACGTGGATTATCCGAGGCCCAATCAGAACATAACACCATTCTTTGCCCTTTTCGAGGTGCCCTTCCGCGTCGGCGGCCTTTACCAGGGGTTTCCCTTGAATTTTTGCACTGGCGAACCTATAGTCTCGTGTGACCTCTGTTGGCGAAGCGAAAGCGACTAGGACGATTTCCCGCCGCAATCCTGAGGGGTAGAGAAGAAAAAATCTCATGCCGAAACGAACCGATATCAAATCCATTCTCCTCATTGGCTCAGGGCCGATAATCATCGGACAGGCCTGCGAATTCGACTACTCAGGAACCCAGGCCCTCAAGGCGCTGAAAGAAGAGGGCTATCGGGTTATCCTCGTAAATTCGAACCCGGCCACAATCATGACCGATCCCGAATTTGCAGACGCAACGTACATCGAGCCCCTGAAGGCCGACGTTCTGGCAGCTATCATAGCAAGAGAGCGACCCGACGCGTTGCTCCCCACACTGGGGGGTCAGACGGCATTGAATAGGGCGGTGGAGCTGCACGAGCAGGGTGTCCTCGCTCAGTACGGCGTCGAGCTCATCGGAGCTGGGATAGAGGCGATCAACAAGGCCGAAGATCGTGATCTCTTCAAAATCGCTATGCAGAATATCGGTCTTGATTTGCCCAGGAGCGGATATGCCGATTCCCTGGACCAGGCGTGGAAAATTGCCCGGGAGCTCGGGTTTCCCAACGTGATCCGGCCGTCGTTCACCCTCGGCGGGACAGGCGGCAGCGTGGCTTTCTCGGAAGATCAGTTCGAAAGACTCGCCTCTTGGGGATTGGATGTCTCTCCTGTCGGACGTGTGCTTATCGAGGAGTCGGTTCTCGGATGGAAAGAGTTCGAGCTCGAGGTAATGCGTGACGGCATGGACAACGTGGTCATCATTTGCTCCATCGAGAACTTTGATCCTATGGGCGTGCACACCGGGGATTCCATAACCGTGGCCCCTGCTCAGACACTGACGGACAAGGAATACCAAATACTTCGCGATCAGGCCGTTGCGATCATCAGGGAGATCGGCGTCGATACCGGCGGATCGAATATTCAGTTTGCCGTGCACCCGGACAACGGACGGGTGGTGGTGATAGAAATGAATCCTCGGGTGAGCAGGTCGAGCGCCCTTGCGTCCAAGGCAACCGGGTTTCCCATAGCAAAGATCGCCGCGAAGCTGGCCGTGGGATACACCCTCGATGAGATTGCCAACGACATCACCCTCAAAACGCCCGCTTCTTTTGAACCGACCATCGATTACGTGGTCACCAAGATCCCCCGGTTTACCTTCGAGAAATTCCCCAGTGCCGACCCCTTGCTCGGAACCCAGATGAAGTCCGTAGGGGAGGTCATGGCGATAGGGCGAACGTTCAAAGAGTCACTGCAAAAGGCAATCCGGTCCCTCGAAATTGATGTGTTCGGGCTCGAGCCCCGTGTTCCCACAGGCCTGTCCCGAGATGAGCTTCTCAAACGCATTGCAAGACCCACTCCTGACCGCCTGTGGTATCTCGGTGATGCTATCAGGAAAGGGATTGAATTGGAGGCACTGTACGAGGCATCCGCCATCGATCCCTGGTTCCTGTCGCAGATACGCGAGATCGTTCTTATGGAGAGCGAGATCCAGAAATCCGAGTTTCTTGAGGGATTCGAAGCAGCGGAGAACCTGCGCGCAGCAAAATCTCTGGGCTTTTCAGACGTCCGGCTCGCTCAGCTTACCGGAAAGACTGAGGACCGAATCCGACAGATGAGACATTCGATGGGAATCAGACCCGTGTACAAGCGGGTCGATACCTGCGCGGCTGAGTTCGAGGCCTACACTCCTTACCTGTATTCCTCTTACGAGGAGGAAGACGAGTCCGGTGTGACCACACGGCCGAAGATCATGATCCTCGGGGGAGGCCCCAACAGAATCGGTCAGGGCATAGAATTCGACTACTGCTGCGTTCATGGCGCGTTCGCGCTAAAAGAGGACGGCTTCGAGACCATTATGGTCAACTGTAACCCAGAGACGGTAAGCACCGATTACGATACTTCCGATCGTTTGTACTTTGAGCCGCTTACCCTGGAAGATGTCTTGGAGATCGTACACAGGGAAAAGCCCACAGGAGTGATAGTCCAATTCGGAGGACAAACTCCCCTGAAACTGGCAGTGCCCCTGTGGGAGGCTGGTGTCCCCATTATCGGCACCTCCCCGGATGCTATAGACCGGGCAGAAGACAGGAAGCGCTTCAAGGAGATCCTCATCAAGCTCGGCCTTAAGCAGCCGCCGAATGATATTGCTCATTCATATGCAGAGGTCATGGACGTGGCGCAAAGGATCGGGTACCCGCTTGTTGTCAGACCCTCGTATGTTCTCGGCGGTAGGGCTATGGAGATTGTACATAACGAGGAAGACCTGAAGGAATACCTAAACGTGGTGGTGCAAGCATCGCCGGATCATCCCATTTTGTTGGATGGGTACTTGGCAGAAGCGGTGGAGATCGACGTGGACGCCATCGCTGACGGCGAAGATGTGGTGATTGCCGGAATCATGGAGCACATTGAAGAAGCGGGCATACACTCGGGCGATTCCTCGTGCTCTCTCCCTCCGTACAGCCTGGGACGATATCACGTGGATGAAATTCGCCGCATTACGAGACTGCTTGCACTGGAGCTCCAGGTAAAAGGGCTCATGAATCTGCAACTAGCCCTTGCCGAAGGAGAGATTTATGTGCTGGAAGTCAACCCCAGGGCATCGAGGACCATTCCGTTCGTCTCGAAGGCCATCGGCGTGCCTCTTGCCAAGCTCGCAGCCCGAGTCATGGCCGGCAAGAAGCTACGCGACCTCGGCTTCACTCGGGAAATAGTCCCCGATCACGTGAGCGTGAAGGAAGCCGTGTTTCCTTTCATCAAATTCCCTGGGGTAGATGTCCTGCTCGGCCCTGAGATGAAATCCACTGGAGAGGTGATGGGAATCGATGCGGAGTTTGGGCCCGCGTTCCTGAAATCCCAGTACAGCACAGAGTTTCCCATCCCCAAAGGCGGGAAAGTTTTCTTGAGCGTTGCGGACAGGGACAAGAAGATTGCGGTAATCGTCGCAAGACGCCTCCAGGAATTCGGTTTCTCCTTCGTTTGCACAGAAGGGACTGCTGCAGCTCTTCAGCAGGCAGGCATCCCGTCGATGCTCGTGGGCAAGGTTCACGAAGAAGGCATCTCTGATGTCATCGAGCTCATACGAAAGAACGAGATCGTGCTCCTGGTGAATACGTCCGCTGACAAACAATCTCGTAGCGACTCGTATCATATTAGGCTTGCAGCCCTCAATCACAACGTCCCGTACTTTACAACCGTCGCGGGTGCTAATGCATTATCCCTGGGATTGCGCTCCCTCCATCGCGGAGAATCCTTTCGAGTCGTCTCTCTGCAGGAGTACCACAATCTCAAGACCGGTACGAGGGTGAAAGGCAATCGGGGGGGATGCGAATAGGAATTCCCCTTTTGGGCAGAAAATCTACACCGGGGCGCGAATCGCCGGTGGGGCACTTATTGGTCGACGGGACAAATACGGTACCGTATCTGCACCGCGGTTTATGTGGTGAGCATCGTTGGCACTGTCGGGGCGAGCCTTGGCCCGCCCTGGGCACCCACAAGGGGTGCCCCTATCGTCGTGGCAGATTACGTGACCGTATTTGTGCCATTGAGCACTAAGTTCAGTGCTGAATCAGGAGACCCCACCCCACCCCGTTAACGGAGGGATCAGAGGAGGGCCGGTTGGGAATCCGCGACCGAATCAATGAAATGCTGCACTTAGCAAGTCGTCTCGCCCGTCTATTTTAAGGATGACGGGCAAGATGCCCGTCCAGACGGATCGTAATGCAAAGCGGACCCTGAAACGGATTCGTCAAATCTGCCCTTCCCCTGTTTCCGCGCTTCAACCCGAGCGTTCGCTCAAGATCGTTGGCTTCCCCCCACGATCTGGCCACAAGGTACGCATTCACTTATGCGCGGCGGACAAAACAAAATCGTCAATGATTTCTGCTAATCGATCGTCTCCTTCCGCTCAAGAGTGAATGCTCACGCCACAAGATTATTTCTTCTTGAGTTTCGAAATGAATGAACGAACTGAATTGCGCTTGGAGGGTTTGACTTTCGGCTCTTTCTTCTCCTCTGTCTCTTGCCGCTTTGAACCGGGAAGCTCGCTTGGATCGAGTAGCTGAGTGTCGCCAACGGGGGGTGGCTCCTCGTCAAGAACTACGGTCGGAACTTGCGACGGAGTGAGGATAGACTGAAATAATTCCTGAGTGGTGAAGGCATCCTGTGTTTCACCGCCGCAGGCAGGGCAAACATCGAAGGGGGATGGGTGGGGATGACTGCAATGGGGACAGATGTACAGACCGGACAAGAATTCCGACTCCTTGGCCAAGTCACGCTGAACGGTAATCTCCCTGCGCCACGCAAGATCTTCGGGTTTAATAAGGTTCTGAACCAGTAATGCTTTGATGAGATTGACGAAATTCCGGGCGGTGAGCTGGTACTTGTTCCTTAGTTCCGCGTCAGTGAGCGGTGAACGAAAATCATTGAGAAAGCGCTTCAGAGGAACCTTACCCTTTTTCTCTTGGGGCTGCTCAGTCATCGTTTGCCGCACCGCCCGGAACTTCTCGTCTGAGATCGTTCCCTGAATTCGTCCGAGCTGGGACTGCTATCTTGCCGCATGTCTCTCAACGGTCATGAGTGAATGTGTACGCACACCCTCATCACACCGATAGTGGTAAGAGATCTCTGGATGGTCAGGCGTTTGAAGTCTGAGTCTACTTGGGTGAGGAAATATTTACAGCCTTCTTGAGGACAGGAGAATACTTCCAGGTGACAACCCGCCGAGCTTCCAGAATAAGCTCTTCTCCCGTTTGAGGATTGCGTCCTCTCCTTGAATGTTTGGACTTTACCGTCCATTTTCCGAATCCCGAAATCATGACGTCTTCGCCGTCAATGAGCCGGCCTTTGATAATTTCGAGTAATTTTTCAACAATCTCCGTAGCTTCACCCTTCATAAAGCCGCAGTCGTCCGCGATCTTTTTCGCTATGTCGGCCTTGGTCAGCGTCATATGTATCCTCCCCGGATTGCAATGCACGTGAACAGATTCTATCCGGGTCTTTATAGCAATCGAAATCCAGAAACGCAAGACATTTCTCAAACTTCCGCTAGAAAGACCCTACTCGTCACCATCACGGGCTGTTTCGTGCTACTACCGCTTCGGGTGGTCTATCGGGGAAAGAGAACCTATGTCTGCCGGCGTATGCGCAGCAGTTCGTCCTACAAGCACGGAAGATCCAGACACTGTCTGAGAGGCGTGGATCGCGTTCTGGCATGATTGGGTACGTCGCACATGCCGGCCGCAATAGCCCTGGCGCTTCAAGGCAGCTCGGATCATTCCCGGGATGTCTGGCGGCCTGTACATGAACCGGATCCCGGTGCGGAGCCCCATGAGATTCACAGCCCGAAAATATCGCCAATAAGGCCTGGGGAACCTAAAAAGTGCAAAGACTACGGCTGCAGCGCGGGAAAACACCAGTACCCGCTCATCGAATCCCAGGTATACTTCAGGACAGAGTCCCGCGGCTCTTGTCATCTGATCGACTGCCATGTCCAGGTCGAGCCCCTCAGAAACATACCAGAGCGTTTCCAAGGGATTTGCACTCGCACGTATGAAGCCCTCATTGACAGCGATCTCCCAAAGCTTGGTGCCGGGATAGATCCTCACGCCAAAAAAGAAATGAGCCACGTGGGTCGCGGCACGGCCCTGCTTTTGAAGATTCTTCAGAGCAAAATCCAGGGATTCCTGCAGGGTGGCATTCGTCTCACCGGGACCGCCGATCATGAAAAACCACCAGGCAGAGAAAGCAGTACGATTTATTGCTTCCGCAGCCTTTGCCACATCATCCACGCTGAATCCTTTCCGATAGCTTTCGAGCATGGTTTGTGACGCGGACTCCGGCGTGATCATGAATGACCTGAACCCAGCCCTCCACATAAGGTCCAAATATGCTTTGTCCAAGTTTCTCGGATGGACCCCCATCGCGGTGAACTCGGCTTTCCACGGCCTGCGGACAATCTCTTCGAGTATCTGCACCGAATGATCCACTGGGTCATTGAACACGGAATCCACAAACTCGAACGTAGTGGGACGATACTTGAACAAAGCCTTTTCTATCTCGTCCACAACCTCAACCGGCGGCCGGAGCCTCAGTCGGTTGCCCTCCAGAGATTGATTGTATGTGCAATAAATGCATCGCTGTCTGCAGCCGCGCTTTGTCTGTATGTTATAGGAGCTTCCAATTTTCTGATAAGGCCGAGTGTCGATCCACTTTCCGAGGTCAGGGGCCTGACGCCCGAATTGGATCAGGGCGGGTTGCGTGAGATGGAATCGGCCGTCTATCATGAATCCGACTCCAGGTATTCCGGTGGGAGGTTCACCGCGCTCGATGGCTCCCAGCAGACGTACGAAACTTTCCTCCCCGTCCGCGACCACAATGTAGTCTGCTCCGAGCAGTTGGAGGACGTGCTCCGCCATGAGGCTCGCTCCTGACCCGCCAACAACGAGGGGAGCCGAAGTGCAGAGTCGAATGGTATTCTTGATCTCCACTACGTGAGGGAGGTACGAAACCGGATGAAGCATGTTGACGTTGTCGATGTTTCGTACCGATATTCCTACAACGTGGGGATCGAATTCACGGATAGTTCGGCGAAGCACGCGGCCGGGGTTGCCGGCGACAAAACACAAATCAAGGATTCGCACCTGGTGGCCGGCCTCCTCCGCGGCACCGGCAACATAACAAAGCCCCAGCGGGGGAGCGGCCAGGAGGTCCATCTTTCTATTACTGTTGACGAGCAAGACGCGCAATGCCCGGACCCCTTGTCGTACACTCATGCTCAGCGGTCGATTGCAACCGCGACCCAATATCGTTCGATCGACCTCACGTGAACCGGAACCATTCTCAAGCCACGGAGGCCTTCAGGCCGGATCCACAAATCATAACCCTCTCCAGTCCACCGCAAGGTTTCGATCCGTACGTCTTTCCAACCCACACAGTGAAACCCGCACCCCCATGCCTTCACTGCAGCTTCCTTGGCCGACCACAGAACCGCGGCTGCACTCGCCCGGTCTCCAGTCATCCTCTCCATCTTTGAGAGCTCGCTTTCGGCGAAGACTTTTCCAAAAGGATACCCGCTGCCGAATTCCTGGGGCCATGCCACATCTACTCCGCAGCTCCACCCAGCCAAGCAGAGGGCTGCCCACACGTCCGAGAGGGAGTACGCGAAGGAAATGTTCGTCATTGGGCGGCCTCCAACCAAAAGAAGCGGCCTCCCCAGCGGTCCGGTAATAATCTCCGGGTGCTCGCTTTGAGAAGCTCCCTGGCGAGCGGACGCAATGAAACTGGCCCACAGCATCGAAGCGAGCTCTTTCTTCGCTGCCATCCGAGCAACTCGTGATCGCCGACTCCCTTGAAGTGGGAGCCGTGAACATACGAGTGTGCGACCGACACGCCACGATACAACCCCAATGGCATGTCCGCTTCCCACCTCACGCTGGGAAGCCGGAGCTGCACCCGCGGTAGGGCGCCCCAAGACCCTCATTTTGAAAACCATCTCATTCGCAGATCCTTGACCACCATCACCAAGCTTCCAGAATCATCCAAGGCCCTCGAGTCCCAAGTAATACCTTCCTGGTCTTGTTCGAGCATCCTTCCTTCTATACGAATCCTTTCTCCATCCTTGCAATGGCGAGAGAATCGCATCTCACCTATGGCGTATGGTATGAGATGTCTGTTCTCTCTGCTATCCCTCATCAGTATATAGAAGTTTGCCAACTGTATCAGCGCTTCCAGAAGGTATGGAGAATACTGGTACCGAGACTGCGAGAAGTGAGAAAAATCCTGGGATTGTCGATAGATGATGTGTCCGCCGATCAAAGCGGGACTCGTTCCGTCGAGAGCTTCTATCACTCGGTACCGCCCTCGCATATGGGTCTTTTCCGAGTATTTCCTATTCACTTCCTCATTGTCGATGGGACGCGTCTCTAGCCTCTCGGGCAAGACGGGAAAGTCCTGCAGCATCGCATCCAGGGACCGCGTTCTTCGTCCCAAAAGGACATGCGCCCGATAGTTTGTGCTTAACCGGTCCATCAGCCTCCCAGTGGGGGAAATCTCTCGAGTCTCAAGGCTCGCTTCGCATACAATCTCCGGCCCCTCAAAGTCTATCCGTTTGCACTGGATGACCGCCGGCCTCCCCGCATCAGAAGGACAGGCTATAATGTCCAGAAACCTTGCATTCCGCACCCCCAGCACCTCGAGATGCGGATAAAGTATCCGAGAGACCTCCATGAAGGTTTCCAGGGCCATGATCGCTGAGACGAGAGGATGTTTGAGAAAATCGAACGGCTTATGGTCGTTGATCCACAGATCCTTTGCGTGAGTAAAGACCCGTTCGGCCTCAAGCTCTTCGCGAAGCACGTCCATGCGTTTCACTTCATCGATCATAGGAAAATCTTCCCGGTTGAACGCGATTCCGGAAGTAGCAATCATTTCCGGCTCGACAGGAGGCTCCATCGTGTCTATGGGCGCGCTTGGGAGGTCCGGTAAAGACCGCATGAACATGACCCATACGTCGTCCGCTGGTGCATTTATGAGCTCTCGATCGAACAGAGCTGCCAGCTCTTCCGCGCGCACGTACGTTGCATTCATTCTGGCCATAAGAGCCTTGATTTCCTCATCGTCTGCCATGCCCGCTCCTTCAATGGGCGGTAACATCAAGGCCTTGCATCGAACAGAGGCAGCGCGAGACCGCAGAAGACTCATCAAGGCTGCCATGGCTCGATTTCCCGCAGCGTAGTTTGCCTGGCCGGGATTCCCCTGAATCGCCGCGGCGGAAGAGAGACAGGTGAAGAAGCGTAATCCTCTATCCTTGGTGGAATCCAGAAGATTCCAGGCACCCAAGAGCTTCACGTTTACGACCGATTGGAAATCTTCCGGGCTCATCAGCTTAATGAAGTTGTCTTTAAGCACTCCCGCTGCGTGCACCACGCCGTCTATCTTGCCGTACCTGTTGACGATTTCTTGGACAACCCGGCCGGTTCGTTCGGCATCGGTAACGTCGCACGTGATGTACGAGGCGTCAATTCCGCGACTCCTCAAGTCTTCTAACGTGCGCGATATCTGAAGCCCGGTGAAAATCCTCGCTACTTCTCGGCGTCTCTCATCAGCCCCCAGATCGGGCCGCGAGGCGGACACAACCCGTGCTGCCGTCTCCTCGAGGCTACCGGGCTCAGCCAGAAGCTCTCTGAAATTGACGTCCGGATCGATTACCGTCCTTCCGAGGAACACCATGGCACATCCGAAGGGAACGAGGCTGTGCGCAAGAAACGGGGTGATTCCGTATGCTCCGCCGGAAAAGACCACCACGTCGCCCGAGCCCAGATCGAGCCTCTCGACTTCGCGGTAGACTGCATGTCTGACCTCTCCTCGGACAGTGGTGAGCACATCATTGCGAGCTATCAGTTGTACGGGCTTATGCCTGCGATCCAGAGCCGAGCGAATCACATTACTGAGATTCGATGCCTCGTCCACGTACACCCAGCGGAACAGGACGGATCCAAATTCGTGTACCGCACTAAGCAACATTCCCAGGGCACCCTCTGAAAGTATCCGACCGGGGCCCTGCTCTTGCTTCGTCTTCTGAATAACCAACACAAATTTCCGGGCTGGCGATTCCACGAACCCTTTGAGCAAACTAAAGATTCCCGCAAGTACGCCTGCGACGTCCTCCTTGGAGGCGAGCTCGCGTTCCAAGACGTCGTCCACTATCAAGATCAACCCGACGAGAGAAGAGACCTCTCCCAGCTTGTTCTCGGCCTGGGTACGTCCCGCTTCGGTTCGGAGATCCACGCCCCAACCTTCATCATCATTCTCGGCTTCAAGAATACTGACAGGGACGATAGTCGCTCCATAATCTCGGCGTATGATGCCACCCACTTCCCTCCGGAGTCCCGTTCCCCCTACTGCTGCAGCCACAATCACCTGATCGAACGGATTGAGCTCTAATGGCTGAGGGTCTCCCTCCTCAAGGGGCGTCTCGCAAAATACGACCCTCTTGACAGATTGAGTAGGACCCTCGAGCGAGGTGGGGGCTTCCACGTGCTCTGCTGCTGGAAGAGACTTCGATGCCAAGACTCCGTCGCCCTTTCGGCGCAGGACCTCGGAAATCCTGTCCGATATGTCGCGAATAGTTCGCACATCCATAAAATCTTCAAGCTCGATCTTGATCTGGAAATGACCTTCGAGGGAGTCCATAATGACAGGAAGCCTGCTGGATCTGATAGAGAGATCCTCCCTCAGATCCATGTCCGGCTCTATTTCATCCCTTTCATACCCGGTCGCGTCCATGATGATACCGATGACCACGTCGATGACATCTTCACTTCCAGCCTTGTCCTTCATGTCAGGCGACTTGGCCCGAGCTGGCGAAGCCACAGGCACGACGGCAGCCGGAGCCTTCATCACACGTACAGGCTCAGCAACCGGCACAGCGGGCAGAGCGTGACCGACGCTTGCGCTGGGGAACATGCTCTGGAGTAGAGCATGCAGATCTTCTTCCCCAAAGGCAGGATCATAATCTCTACGAATCGCTGCCAGTATGGCCGGTCTCAAGAACCGGCCGAAGCTGTCCAGGACGAAGGCATTGATTTCCCTCTGGATGATGGCTTCCACTGTGGGGGGCGCCGCCGGAAGAGCTACGGCTGTTCTCGGCTGCTGAATGGTCACAGGTGAGCTCTCAGATTCCGCCACATGTGCCGGGTAGGAAGCAGTCAAGGTCGACACGCTCCCCACATTGAGATGTCCCCTCGCAAAAAGCTGGGCCAAAGCCGTCTTGTACACTGTTACTTCTGCAGAAGGTAAACTGGTCTGTATGCAGTCCGCATCCTCGATGGTGTCACCAATGAGGTTGCTTAGTACTTCCCTGGGGCCTATCTCTACGAATACCTTGATCCCAAAGTCTTTAACCAAGGTTTCCACATTGTGCATCCACTGGACCGGTGATTCGAGATGAGCCATCACGGTGCGTTTGATTTCGGCAGTATCACTGGTGAATGGCTTCATGGTCGTGTTGGAGATAACCGGTATACGCGGAGGGAAAAACTCCAGGCCCGCGACAAACTCTTCCAGCTCGTCATGAATACATTTCATGATAGGAGAGTGAAACGCCATGCTCACCCTGAGCTGGGTCGATCGGAAGCCCATTTCCTTGATCTTTGCTCCAACATTCTTCGATTCCTCGGTTCCTCCCCCTATCACGATCTGGTGGGGAGAATTGAGGTTCGTGATGTACACGTTGTCATACTGGGAGAGTAGATCCTGGATCACCTCCATGGGTGCATCGCAGGCGACCATGATTCCTGGATCCACATTCATCTCGCAGGCTTTGTCCATACATACCGCACGCTTGTTTACCAAACGGAAGCCGTCCTCGAAGGAATAGACTCCGGCGAGGCATAGAGCGGTCAGCTCGCCTAGACTGTGTCCGGCCATGGCTGTGGGACGCACACCGAGGGACCACAGGTATTGCGACATGGCATATTCCATGGTGAACAGAGCGGGCTGCTGCCATCGTGTCTTCTGGAGATCCTCCTCCCGGTCGTAAAACAAGAGCTGGAGCAGATCGAAATCCGCTACTTCCGCGGCGCGATCCATCCACTTTCTAACGATGGGAAATGCCTCATAGAGCTCTTTTCCCATCCCCGCGTAATGGCTTCCCTGCCCAGGAAAAACGAAAGCCAAGGGCGCTGGAGGTGTATCGAGACCCACATGGATTCCCTGCCTTGCGAGTGCGCGAACGCGTTTGGCTGCCAACGGGCCCCCATTGGACAGAGCCTCGCTCTTCTCGACGACAGCGCGGGCCTTTTCTTCGGATTCGGCCAGGACAGCGATCCGGTAGGCATGTGATTCAGAACGCGCTTTGAAAAAGAAAAGATCTTCGGGCAGATTCGCGGCAGTCTCGTGTGCGGCAGATTGCTGCGCAGAACGACTCGCCTCCACGAGCACGACGTCTTCTCCGTCCCTTGCCTGTTCCACCTGGACCACGTAATTTGAGCCTCCAAACCCGAACGCATTCACCTGAAGCCGCCGCGGAAGACCGTTGCGTGTTTCCCATTCGGAAGGATCCCTACGAATTTCCAGTCCTGACCCATTGACGACGATTTCGGGATCGGGTGTTTCATAATTCAGATTCCCCGGGAATATCCCCGAGTTCATGGCCATGATGCCCCGTACCAGACTGTTCAGTCCGGATGCACCCAACGTGTGTCCGATCTGGGACTTGAAGGATGTCAGCACAGTCCTGTACGTGCCCTTGAACAGCGACTTCAGAGCGTTAACTTCCTCCACATCGCCTTGGCGGGTACTCGTCGCGTGGCATTCCACGAGATCGACCCCGTCGGGTCCGTAAGACGCGTCCCTGAAAGAAGCTCGAAGGGCGATCTCCTGGGTGGAGCTGGAGGATTCCACCATGCCGAGGTTATTGTTGCTTGCGCCCATGGAGGTGATATACGCGTGCACGGGAGCTTGCCGCTTGCGGGCAACGGATTCACGCTCGATCACGATCATCCCGCCGCCCTCTCCGAGAACCATGCCGTCTCGATCGGCATCGAAGGGCCGACTGAATTGCTCCGGAGGTCTTTCCGTGCCGGACAGACCGGCCAGAGCACCCAACGCGGAAAACTCGAGAAAATGCATAGGGGTAAGGAATTCCTCAGCTCCTCCCACCACGGCAGCGTCGATGATGCCATTCCGTATCATTTGATAGGCGCTGTATAGTGCTACCAGGGCAGTCGCACAGGCCGCGGAAACCGAGAAGCTTGGCCCCATAAATCCATACTTATTGCAGATAAAACCGCCGGCCGAACAGTTGAGGCGTCCAAGCAACGTGGTATCATCAATGACGATGCGTCCCGCCTTGACTTCTTCCTCGACCACTTGCCTGGCCTCGGGTGAAAGACCGAGGACATTGCCAACGTGAGAGGCTATGGTCCGTGCGCTTGCGCGGACGATCACGTCCTCCAGCGTGGCAGCGGCTTCCCCTGAATTCTGGGAAATGAGCACCGCAATACGCTCCCGCGGTATGTCTGATGCCAGAATGCCCGATTGTTCGATCGCCTTTTTTGCAAGCCACATCGTGATCTTGGTGGAGCTCGTCATGGTGCGGAAATCCTGGGGAGGAATCCCGAGCTCCTTTCGAGAAACCTCGATGTCCTGGAACGCGGCGACCTTGCAGTAGGTCTTCTCGGGCATGCGGGGGCGAGGATGGTAGAAAATTTCGTGGTCCCAGCGGGATGGCGGGACAGGGCGAATGCCGCTCTTCATAGCAAGGCTGGCAGCCCACACTTCCTCGGGACTTTTCCCCAGAGCGTTGACGACCGCCATGCCGGTTATTGCGATCCGTTCCGGCACTCCCTCTCCCAAGATTCCGGGCGCCACGCGTTTCGGCATTCGGGTGACTGCCCGGCTCGGGATGTCTTCCGCCAATGGCCGCGGAGCCGCAGCCTCGCGAATTGGACCGAGAAAGGGCAGCCCCTCTGCCAGGGGTCCTTGAGCCAGCTCTTCGTGTAGGGCTGTCAGGCTTCGAGGCTCCGAGAGCGCACCAGCGCATGCACCGCTCATAAACTGTCCTTGTTCGAGACACGCCGATTCGTCCAAGGGCGTCCCTTCGGAGCTCAGCCCCCGAGCCGCGACGAACAGACTGCCCGCGCTGAGTGCTTCTATCTGCCTGCGGAACGATGCTTCATCCTGAGATCCCGCGGCAAAGTCCCTTTCCAAAGAGCAGATCGCCTCTATCTTCGGTGTCTTCAATGACCTGACACGCAGTCCTGTCCCTTCGCCCGTCACCGTTGTGTCACCGGGGCTGGAATCCAGGATCATTCGTTGATACAGAGACGTGAGAGCACCCGTTGCCACGATTTCGGGTGTGGTGAGGTACACTGTACCCATCTGGATCGCGTCTGCTCCGAGCATGGCCGCCATGAAGGCGGTCTCCCGATTGAAGATCCCCCCAGCCAGTACGATCTTACGCCCCTCGAACATACCCGGCTCCCTGGCTTTCAGATCGAGGAGGACTTGTGAGAGGGTCAGAGTGCTATGCTCCCCTACATGACCGCCAGCTTCGCTCCCCTCACAAATGACTGTCTTTACCCCGGCCTCGAAGGCGAGCTTCACGAGATCTTCATTAGGAGCGATATACATGACGTCGATTCCGTCAGCCATGAGGTCCGCTGCATGCGACGGCTCCCCCGCGGCAATTACTGCGAACCGAGGTCTCGTACGTCGAATCCACGCTAACTGCTCCTCCCGATAGGGATTTTCCGCCAGAGTAATCACATTCACCGCGTAAGGCCGGCCCTCCATAACTTCAGGCAGCCTTCCCAACTTGTTCTCGAGCACTTCGCCGTTCATGAGCCCCAGGGCTATTGTAGGCAATCCTCCAGCCTCCGATACCGAGCGAGCGAACGCGGGTACGTCGGTGATCCAGGACATGGCGCCCTGAATGAATGGGTACCGGGTGCCCATTTCCTGTGCAACGGCGCTGTCCACGAACGCAGCTATTTTGCTTGTCGCTTCAGCGCAGCACTGTTCGATGGCTGAGACAAATTCATCGACTGCCCTCTCTGTAGAAGATCCGAAACGCTGGGCAAAGGAATCGGCAAAAGCTGCCTCCACACCCAGAGGAATAAGTTGATCTTTGCCAAAGGAGGCCTCGAGAGCGGGCACCGCTTCAGACTTGATCCGCTCGGCAAAGAATCGCCGCTGTTCGTCCCTGATCTCACTTCCGCACAACGAGCCGGCAAATTCCCTGAGCTGCCTCACCGCGACGGAATTTCCCTTGTTGAACAGGCGACATGGAACCCCCAGGTTCAGACCGGTAAGATCTGTATGTCCGGGGCGGATGCTTTTCACCCTACTCTTAATCGTTTCGTCCACAGCCACGAGATCGGTGAGCCAGTGCAGGCTCTCGAAAACCACACCTGCAGCTCCTGTGCAAAGGAAGGCACTCACTGCCTCCGGAGTTGCCAGGCCGCCCCAAACCATGAGTCGAGGGGGATGCGATTCGCCGGCTAGCATCCGCCGAGAAGAAGAGTACAAAGTGAAGAGGTTTTCGGAGCTCACGAATCCGGAGGCCTCGCTGCCTTTGAGAGCCAAAGCGGGGACCCGATGGGCATGTCCGAGGATGCTTTTCAACACTTCCAGATCCGATACAATGGGGATCACCTTGATCCGGTCCGCAAGGGCTGCGATCCTGTTGAGGTATTCATTCACCGGCATGTGCATGAGGGAAGGATGGAGCTCCACCCAAAGGGTAGAGATGTCGGTTTCCTCTATCAAGTCCTCGAGGTCGGGTTGGACCAACATTGATTGATCGATTTTGAGATCGACTGCATCGGAGGAGGCGTCGGCCTGCAGAAGAGCCGGTCCGGCGCTCTTGGGATCTATGGAGGTGAGGTCGAAAATGACCCGGGTCTTGGTCTGTCGCGCCATCTCCACCACGGAAGAAGTGATTTCCTGGGGGCGCCAAACGAAGGCAATCACGGGCTTTTCGGTGTGGGTTGTCATAATCGTACCTCTGGTTCTCAATTAATGAGTTAAACACAAATCATACCATAGGATCTTTCGCTGCAAATGGAAAAAATGGCCAGCCCTGCGAATGCCATGTTTTTTCACTTGCCTGGAACGGGACCCTCGTATAGAGTTCTCTATTCAGGTCCTGATCCTGACACCTATTTCAGGGCAGGAAAGAAGCGGACGTCCGCACTCGTCTCGGAGGCACGATGGTCCAACCCATGAAAGTTCTTGTCACAGGAGGTACGGGATTTCTCGGAGAGTACCTCATCGCCGAGTTGCTCGAGAGAAACCATGTGGTTTGGGCCCTGTACCGGAATGAATCCCGCAAGCTGGACACCATCAGATTCCTGGGAAGTCTTGGTCTGCCCAGGAGCGCTGGCAGTCTCCGATGGTTCAAGGGTGAAATCCTGGACATCGACAGAGAATGGGAAAACTGGTGCCGAGAATACGAAGGGCTCGAAGAAGTGGACACGCTCCTCCACAGCGCTGCTTCCACCCGCCTGCACATGGATGAATTCGGGGAGCCGCGCAAAACCAATCTGGGAAGCGCAAAGGCCCTGTTCAATCTGGTTCAGCGCAAGCCCATGGCTTGTCATCTGATAAGCACTGCCTACGTTTGCGGACTGATCCAAGGAGAGCGGATCTTCGAGGTGAATCACCCGCGGGGCGATTTTGTCAACGTGTACGAAGAGAGCAAGTGGGAGGCCGAGCAGATATGGATGGGCAAAGCCACTCTTCTGAGGCCTTCCATCATTGTCGGCCATTCCGAGACCGGGCGATGTACTTCTTTCTCAGGGTGGTACATCCTCTTTCAGGCAGTGCACCTCATGGATCGACTCATGCGGGATGTGCCGGAGTCCCAGAGGATGAACCTCAACATCAATATTCCGGCCTATCGCGACGCCACGACCAACATCATTCCAGTGGACTACGTGGCCAAAGCCTCTGTCAGACTTATCGAAAACCCGGAAAATCACAACAAAATCTTTCATCTCAGCCACCCCGATCCGCCAAGACACGATTGGACGCTGGATTGGGTCGAAAGACGCTTCCGACTGGGAGGACTCCAGTTCGCAGGCGCGGGCGCACCGTTTACTCAGCCCCGCAACAACACGGAGCGCATGGTGTGGCGGCAGATGCAAGCTATCCTCTTTCATTTTTCTAACAACCCCGTTTTCGATCGAACCAACATCGATAGGGCTCTCCCTGACCTAAAAGTTCCCCCCATAACGGAAGATTATGTTAACAAGCTCGTTGATTATGCAATCGAACAGGACTGGGGACAGTCTTAGGTGACACATCCCACTTCCTCCTGAATTTGGAATACCTCCAGGAAGGTAACCGCAGCGGCTTCCCCGTAGGATCGACCGCGAGGCGAGGCCTGCTGCAAACCGGTCGGTATGGCCACGGTGTCAAGTATGCGGAATAGTTAGCCGTTAAAGGGGGGATAAAGGGAGGGGCTTCCGGACGGGTATCTGTCCGTCATTCTTAGCAATAAACGGGCGAGCCGCCCGTTCTACCGCGTATTCTGAGGGGCGAGCGGCACGTTCCGCCGCCTGTCCTGAGGGACGAGACCCCCGTTGTACCGCGTGTCCAAACGGGCGAGATCGCCCCATGGACCTCTGTCGGGAAGATCAGGCTGGATTCGCTAGGAACCGCGAGAAAAGCCTAGGTTTTTCCGGGGGATAATACGGCGAATCAGCCTCCACATCAGTGCAGTAACAATGCCCAACAGAGCAAGAATTGCTGTCACTCCGGCTATCCAGAAGGCTATGGCTCGCCGCTCCCTCATGGGGTTTCCGTCCCGGAGATTCGTTCCTTGCCACTGCCAGGGCGGACTGGCATGGGGCTGCTCCCAGATGCCGATTTTCGCAATCCTGGCATTGTCTTCCAGATACTTGAAGCCGCGCTCGAATGGCACGAAGGGACTGTACCACCAGGCGAGCCCCTTCTTCAGCATTTCTTCGTTCAAGGATTCACCTTCTTCCCCGTGTATCCAGACGAAAGCCTGGACACGATTGTGCCGGTCATAGGGCCAAATCTTGGGCCTATACCATGGTCCCGAAACTTCGCCGGGGAGCGGTTGAATCCGAACCGCCTTTCCCAAAGCCCGCTGGGTGATGTACTCCTTCGCAATCTTCCCGTAAGCCTGAGGGGGTGAGGGACTTCCCACAATAGTTTCCTCGTTTCTCGATTCCCTCTCCCCTGATGCCGTGTTGCCACCAAGATCGGATGCCCCCGGATAAGAGATAGGCGCATCGATCCCATACAGACGGACCGTATAAGGCTTGCCCTGCTTCTCGACCTTGATCTCGTCGGCCCGCACTATCTCGACAACTTTTCCCACCCAAGGAGAATACACCCCCGGATAGAGAGCCGAAAGCACGACGATCAACACCCATCGGGCGAAATCCATGACATACCCAAAGATCAAGTCCATGGAGTCCTCGCTACGTCTTAATCGCATCCACGTGGTTGTTCTGTAGCGTCATTGTCAACGCAGGGTTCAAGCTCTAAAGCACTCACACGGAGGCTATCGAAACCCCGATCGCCGCGCCAAGCACAGTAGCGACTACAGGGTTGCACCAAAGGGCTCACCCCGGCCCTGAGGTCGTCGAGCTCAGCAAGTACAGCCCGAATCCTACTCCCGCTCCGACGAGGCCACCCAATATCATTTTCATGGCAACATCCGATCTCGCTCCATTTATGCTGCCACGCATTGAATATGCGTGGCACTCATTGCAGTTGAAAGCCAATGAGCCTTCGGCCCACATGTGGTCATCATAGGGGTCGAGATTTCCCATCAGCGCCTGTGCAGTTCCTGACTCACGGCCAACACGATAGTGGAGCTCGGCCGTTACCTTCACGCCGTCGTTAATGACTCGCTATGCGAATCGGGTTCCGACCTGTTCTTAATGCGGTTCACTATCCCTGTTCCCGCGGGAGACAGTACATTATATCTATGGTAAAAGGACTGGCTCGCTTGTCAAGAGTGTGTCAGCACAATCAGGGCCCACGTGCCTCCAAGAAAGGGAATCTTCCATGTCGGAACAGTGGAGTAAAGAAAAGCTACTCGAGTTGAGCGGCTCATTTCTCCTGAGCCGCATCCTGATCTCCGCAGCGGAGCTAGATATCTTCAGCAAGATAGAGACCGAACCCCGGACCGTTGACGAGCTGTGTCAGGCCGAGGGCTGGGACCCAAGGGGATTGCGGATTCTCATGGATGCACTCGCTGCGCACGGCTTGCTTTCTCGGTCTCAGGAAGGGCGGTATACAATTCCCGCTTCCCTCGTAGGGCTACTTTCGTCGACCGGCACGGATACGGTCCTGCCCATGGTGCTCCACCGGGGGCGCATGTGGGAAAGCTGGTCAAACCTGACCCGAATCGTTCAGACAGGCCGCAATCCAAATCCGATGGGGATAGATGCCCGATCAGACGACGAGATAGAGAGCTTCATAGGAGCTATGGAGGTGGTGGGGCGTATGATGGCGGGAATAATAGCCGAGTCCGTTGATCTCTCGAGCTACGCCCACTTACTCGATGTGGGGGGCGGACCGGGCACCTATTGTGCGGCATTCCTGAAACGGGCGCCTCACATGAGAGCAACACTTTTCGATCTGGAACGAGTTGTCAACCTGGCGCGCAAACGGCTGGCCGCGGAAGGATTGCTGGAGCGCGTCAAGATCGTTGCGGGAGACTACTCCACAGATGAGCTGCCCCCAGGACATGACTTAGTCCTGTTATCCGCTGTCATTCACAGCAATAGCAGGCAGCGGAACCAGGAGTTGTACGAAAAAGTCTTTCGTTCCCTTGGGCCGGGCGGGATCGTTCTTATTCGAGACTTCATTCTCGACCAGACGAGAACATTTCCTCCGGAAGGAGCAGTGTTTGCAGTGAACATGCTGTGCGCGACACGGGCAGGTGATTGCTACACTTTTGATGAAATTCGGGAAGACCTTGAGAGAGCGGGCTTTGTCGACGTACACATGCTCAGGGAGGGCACTAAGATGGATCAACTCCTGGTGGCAACGAAGCCATAGCCTGAAGCCGAGCACAAGATTTCGAAAGTGCGATCGCGTGTTGTACCGCCGAATTCACTGTGGGGCATGTCAAGAAGGGATTGCGATGTAGGATCACCCCTTGTAGGTGCCCAGGGAGGGCACAAGGCCCGTCCTGGACTACACTTGCAAGGCTGGACTTCCCTAAAGAAGGAGCTGTTTTCCGAACACGGAAACAATTTGCACCAACGGGTACCTGGTGATCCTCACACGCAGCAGTAAGGAGACTGGGGCAATTCTATGGCTCACTGCCCCTATTCTTCGGTGGCAGGCGGCCCGGGAATGCTCCTGACGGGTCGGGGCTTCTCCTTTCCAAACTCGAAGCGCCTGTGAACAGGAGGCTCCGGTGAGGCCTGGGGCTGCTCCCGAACTGTCTCCGGTTGGGGACTCACGGCTGGAGGCTGAGCTCGCCATACCGCGCCGGGCCTCATCGGAGAAGACCGTCGAGCTGGAGGCGCTTCCATCACAGGGCCGTTGACCTCCCGCTTGAACGCTGCCTTGCTCACCACTCTATTCGGCGTCATTGGAGGAGGAGGCGGACAATCGGGTGGTGGTGCCGGATTGGGCGACTGGTACCGCGGCGCAAAATCCTCCGGCTTGAACCCAAGATGCTGCATCATCTCCGGAGGGGGATAGTAATACGGCGCCCAGTACACCCACGGTCCGAATCGGAGGTCCGCCGAGGAAGTGGCAGGCATGAGCGTGCTAAAGGCCACGGCTAAGACGATCAAAGGGACGATTCTCATATGCTTCATCGCGACGCCTCCAGGTATTCCGACTCTTCGCTGAGGTCTGGTGTCCATCGAACGTGCGAGGACGTCCGAAGAGCTCCAGGAGACCCTTTCGGTGCCAGCCAAACGACTCCCGAATCTCCGGACTTTGTCGCACGTGGAAAGCAGACCCACTGTCAAAGTGATCTGCAAACTGCCACGCACAAATCGACGGAAGACTTGGCCGCGTACTGGCCGGACGCTCTAACATTGGGATCTGGAGTCTGCCCAGCATACATGTTGCCAGTGGCAGGCCGTCCGCGGCTGCTCCTATGGTGTCAATTATACCAATTTCATCGAGCGCTTGTCAATGATTCTCAGAATACGCAGAGGGATGTGTAGTAAGTACTTGAGTTAGAGATAAAATCCTGATAGCACAGTGTGGGAAGGGGCCGTGCAACGACTATCGTTCATGCGCGGATGCATAAGACCCCGCGGAGGCGTTTTGTGCCAGCGAAAGTCTATGGATCCCGTGGCGAGCTGATGCAGAGCTCGCAAAGCTCCTGAATACTTGCGGTTCCTGCGCACATCACCGTGTCAGCACCTCCCCAATAGATCTTCACCGTGTCGTCGTCCTCCGGAACAGCGCCACAGGTGAAAACCACATTGTGAACATAGCCCGTGACTTCCCAGGGATCTTCAGGTTGGAGTATCCAATCATCAGCGATTCCGAGGACTTTCTCCGGGTCGTGACGACTGTGCAGGGCGCACCCCAGTCTGTAGATCGCCCCATCCATAGTTTCGAAAACCCCGTGGTAAATGCTCAACCATCCCTGTTCAGTCTCGATCGGGGTCGCGCCTGGGCCGATCTTCATCTGGTCCCAGTGGTACGGTGCGGGTTTCATGACAACGCGGGAATCTCCCCAATGAATCAAATCGGGAGAATAAGAAACCCAAATTGACCATGGAGCAATTTCGGAGTGCGGTCGGTCCAGCCGAGCGAAACGCTCACCGAACTTCTTCGAGAAAAGGACCACATTGCGGTAATCCGCTTGCGTTATGATGGCAACGCGTTCGACCCTCCTGAAGTCCGAAGTCTTGGCGAGACACACTCGTACACCGTGTCTCGAGTAAGCACTATAGGTGATGAAGAACTCTTCTCCGATTAAGCAGATTCGGGGGTCTTCAATGCCATACTCCTCGTACTCGGCGAAAATCCCTTCTGTGGAGGGTACCATGAAGGGCTGTGCATCAACACGAAATCGGAAGCCATCGGTGCTGCGGGCTAGACCAAGGATTGAGCGCCCGTTCCTTAAATGAGACCGGAAGACCAGAATATAGTCGTTCTGTGTCTTGATTGCGCCCGCGTTGTGCACGGTTTCAACCCGGTACGGCACATGTTCTTTTGTGAGTATGGGATTACCATCGTACCTACGGACCGGCCAGTTCCTAGATTTCATCGGCATTTCCCGCTCTTCCATAGTCGTCTTCAAATCGCTCTATGTCATCTTCGCCGAAATAGTCTCCCACCTGAACCTCGATGAACACTACTGCCTCCTCTCCAAAATTCGAGAGCCGGTGTTTGGCTCCTTTGGGAATTACGATCGAATTCCCCGGCTTGAGCTGGATCTGGTCGGAATCCAGGGTCACGAGGGGATTTCCACTGACGACCGTCCAATGCTCCTCTCGCCTCCTGTGACGTTGCAGGCTCAGGCGTTTGCCTGGAAAGACAACTATTCGCTTGACCTTATGATCGGGAAGGCTGGAGAGAACCTCGTAGTATCCCCATGGCCGATGGTCTTCTCTCTTCGTTTCTTCCAGGATCTGGCGGTAAAGCCGGAGGTACTCGTCCACCATACGATCCCTGGTGAATCGCTCCTCGACTATTCTCCTGCAGTCACGGCGCGAGATCTCCGGTATGCGATTCACCGCTTCAACCGCAGCAGAAACGTCGTCAACGAGGAAGCCATTGACCCCATGACAAATGATTTCCCTCATGGAACCTCTTGGGAACGCGATAACCGGCAGACCGCACGCGTTGGCTTCGACAACCGACAAACCGAATGGCTCGTCAAAGCTTATGGGATGAAGAAGAGCGAGCCCCCCTCCGAGCAGCTCATTTCGCTTCTCGGGACCCACGCTGCCAATAAAGTGGGCTCGTCTGCCATCCAGCAGAGGCTCCACCTCGCGGCGGAAATACTGTTCATCCTGGACGACACCAGCGATGACAAGATCCCGCCCTGCTTGTCTTGCTATTTCTATTGCTTCGCGAGTACCTTTTTCAGGGTGGATACGTCCGAAAAAGAGCAGATAATCCCCTGGACTATCCTTCATGGTGAAGGACTCGATATCAATGCCATGATAGACAGTCGCCAAATACGTCAGCTCCGGCGAGCGATCGGCGTCGCTTATGGACACGTAATGGACCTTGCCGTTATATTTCTTGTATACAGGGAGAATTTTCTGAGACGAGAATCCATGAATAGTAGTAAGCACAGGGGTTTTTGTCAGACCAGAATAGCTGAGCGGGAGAAAATCGAAATGATTGTGGATCAGATCAAAATCATTGGCCATCTCAAAGAGCTCGCTAATGTGCAAGCACTCCCAAACCTTGGGATCTAATGTCTTGTCCTCCTCGTAGGGCCTGGGCACCACAGCGTGCAACGTTCCCGATGTCACAGAATCCGCCGATGCAAACAGGGTTACGTCCACCCCCCGGTCTACCAGGCCCTCAGTGAGGAGCGAAACAACCCTCTCCCACGGTCCGTAGTGTCTCGGAGGAGTTCGCCAGGCAATAGGCGAAAGCATCGCTACACGCATATCGAAATCCTCCTATTTGCAAAGGTTGCATATTGTCACTCATTGAGCATGGATGACATTCATCATAAGTGAAAACCCGTGAGCCTTCGCTTGACGAGGCAGCGATAACGGAAGTCAAAGTCTCCGAAGCGCGTCTGAGAACCTCCACTACTATGGCCGACACCAGCGAAGAGCGCGCTGACAGCTCCTCTTGCTCAGTTGGTCGTGACTCAGTTGTTGAATCGGGCTCAGACTTGTTTCCAATTCGCTCAACTAGAGAAGGTGCTCGTATCCTTTCACTTTGAGTATCTCCTGCAATTTCTTGATATCCTGAGCATGATCCTTTCTGCAGATCATGAGTGCATCGGACGTGTCGACTATGATCAGGTTCTCAGCCCCAATGAGGGTTGCGAGCTTGTGGGGGGAGCTCACTATGCAGTCCCTGCTTTCCAACGAAACGACGTGCCCCTGGACAGCGTTCCCGTCACCATCACAGTCCCAGACCAATTCAAGAGAGGCCCAGGTACCGACGTCGTTCCAGTCAACGTCAATCGGCATACAAAGTACATTGTTGGCCTTTTCCATGACACCGTGGTCGATAGATATGGCGGGAATCCTTTCATAGGCATTTCTGATAGCAGCGGGTTCTTCGGCTGTTCCCAGTGAGGGTGAGATCTCCCTAATCGCATTGCTCAATTGTGGCAGGTGCGTTTCAAGAGAGGCTATGATGTCAGATGCCTTCCAAACGAACATGCCGCTGTTCCACACGTACTTTCCGGACGCAACGTAAGATTCTGCTCTTGCAGCATCGGGTTTTTCCACGAATTGAACAACCTTGTACACTGAATTGGAGCCGGTCTCCGAGTAGGGTTCTCCGATCTTGATATAGCCGTACCCCGTCTCCGGACGATTGGGTACGATGCCGAAGGTGAGCAGATACTCTCCTTGAGCCACAGTGTCAACAGCGAGTCTCAGGGCCTGGAGAAACTCTGGCACATTGCCTATCAAGTGGTCGGCGGGGAGCACAACCATGATCGCGTCCGGGTCACTTTTCCTCAGCTTGTACGCGGCGAGAGCAACACATGCTGCTGTGTTCCTCGCCATGGGCTCAGACACAACCTGACGATCGCTCAACTCGGGCAATTGATGCTTGATCTCTTCCACGTGGGATGCGCCGGCAACCACCATGATTTGTTCGTGGGGGATCATGGGAGTTATTCGCTCCACCGTGGCCTGAATCATGGTTTTCCGGCCCGCTATGGTCAGAAACTGCTTGGGTCGATTCCTCCTGCTATGAGGCCAGAAGCGGGTACCGCTCCCGCCCGCCATGATTACTCCGTGAATCATGATACGCCAACCTCAATACAAGTCTTTATCCTCAAGAACAGAGGCGTCTCCTTTCCAGCGCATTTGGCCTTGCCGGCGTCCCAAAGAAGGGTAAAGCAACGGGGAGAGAAAGGCTTAGGGGGACGGGTGTCTCCCTCGATATGAGAGGGGAAAGAAGCGTCGAACCGCCAATGCACCACAGTCCCAAGCTTGTGATCCCAGCGTTGAGCCCCTTTCGCACTCGCACCTTCGACTGCTCGTGCGTGATCGCTCGTCCCAGGCCAAGCCTGTCTCCGCCGCATGCGCGTTCCGGCTTTTCCTCAGGAATTTGTACTGCGCGCAGAATCGATCATGTCAAGTCCCCCCCAGAAAAAAGTCTGACGGCCCCATAAGTTGGTGTTTTCCCAAGATGTTAGGCCGATGCTTGCCATAGCCGAGGGCCAGAGTCTGCCCCGCCTCATGTCCATCGCCTATTGTCTGCGTCGTTAGGGCAACTCCCAGTGTAGCCCAATGTGGTTCCTATTGGAGACGATAGAAGCGCGTTGAGCATGCAGGAAAGCATGTGGAAAATATCTCAAAACTCGGGACACACCAAAGATCGTAGCACGGTTCAGCGTCGATGCGTGGAAAGGCACCCTCGCCTCAACCCTCTCCCAGAGGGAGAAGGAGCTGGAAGAATCCCATCTCCCCCGCTTCGGGGGAGATGGTCAGGGTGAGGGGGTGTGCCACGGTTATCACGGACTGCCGGTTTTTGAGACACTTTCGGTGCACCTGCCGAGCCCGCACCAATGTGTCGGAGTAGCGTAAGTGGGCTGCTCCGAACCACCGATACGACAGGCCCATGGGGATTGACAACGATCAATCCGATGCACATCACGATAACCAAAGCCATGGGCAAGTACATGCGCGTCATTTTTTGTAACCGACAAATAAGGAGTAGTCACGCCCTAAGACCGGGACACAGATACCTGCAACAGGAGGGTTGGAGATGAAGGACAAGGCACTCTTTACGGGATTGCACCCGCAAATGGACTTGGTCTACGTTGCCACATCTGTGCCTCGAAAATGCGGAATAGCCACCTTCACCAAAGACCTAGCCGACTCGATTTCCTCTGAAATCGCCGGATTGCCCTACCGGGTCGTTGCGCTGACGGATACGCAGAACGGGTACGATTACCCACCTGAGGTGACGTTCGAGATCAGAAAAAACGAGATTCGTGACTATGCGAGAGCTGCCGAATACCTGAACGGATCTTCGGCCCAGGTGGTTTCTCTCCAACATGAATTCGGCATCTTTGGCGGAGAAGCTGGCAAGTACCTCTCCGTGTTGCTCAGTTATCTACGCAAACCGGTAGTCACCACGTGTCACACTATTCTGAAGAACCCACCAAAGGAGTACAGAGAGTCGTTCGAGCGGGTGATCGAGCTTTCGGACAGGCTCGTGGCAATGAGCCCCACAGGCGTTGAGATCCTCCGCGGGGTGTACGATGTTCCGGAGAACAAGATCTCCCTCATCCATCATGGAGTCCCTGATGTCCCATTTGTTGATTCTAACTTCTACAAGGATCAGTTCGGAGTAGAGGGGCGAACCGTTCTTCTTACCTTTGGGTTGCTCAGTCCCAACAAGGGCATCGAGACGGCCCTGGACGCTCTGCCCCTGGTAGTCGAACGATATCCCGATGTGATATACATAGTCCTGGGAGCCACTCATCCGGAAGTACGACGTGATTCCGGTGAAGAGTACCGCCTTTCTTTGGAGCGTAAGGTCAGGGATCTGGGACTGGACAATCATGTGGTCTTCCACAACAGATTTGTGGATTTTGAGGAGCTCGTTGAATACATTTGTTCATGCGACATCTACGTAACGCCTTACCTCGCACGGGAACAAATAACCTCTGGAACCCTGGCCTATGCAATGGGCGCGGGCAAAGCAATCATTTCAACACCGTACTGGTACGCGGAAGACATGTTGGCCGATCAGCGAGGCGTCATAGTTGACTTTGGAGACAAAAGAGGGCTTTCTCAAGCTCTCATCGACTTGATAGGCGATCCTGTCACTCGAAACAAGATGCGCAAGAAAGCGTACGAATACGGACGGCTGATGGTCTGGCGCGAGGTGGCGCGACGGTATGTGGAGCTCTTTCAAGATGTGCTCAAAGAGAGGGAACACAGAGAAGTACGACTGGTGTGGAAACCACAGATGATTCCACAGTCCACCCTGCCGGAAATCAAACTGGACCACTTATTCGCACTGTCTGACGATGTTGGCCTGCTTCAACACGCAGCGTTTGGAATTCCGGATAGAGATCAAGGGTACAGCGCTGATGACGTTGGCCGATGTCTTGCCACTCTGATGAGCTATTACAACCAGGTGAAGAGTGAAACGATTCTGCCATTGATCCGAACGTACATTGGTTTTCTGAAACACGCGCAAACCGATACAGGACATTTCCATAATTTCATGACCTATGACCGCCGATTCATTGATGAGGAAGGCACCGATGATACTCTCGGGCGGGTCACGTGGGGACTCGGTACAGTGGTCAGGTGGGGTCCAAATCAGCGTTGGAGGCACCTGGCTCAGAACATGATGGAGAAGGCTTTCCCGAGGCTCGAGCAACTCCAATTTCCGCGCGGCAAGGCCTACGCGATCCTCGGTTTCCACCATGTGTTGAACAGGTTTGCTGGGGCCAGCCGCTTCCGATGGCTTCTCGAAAAGTTCGCGGATGACCTTCTTGCGTCATACGAATGTCATGCGACGGATGGGTGGTGCTGGTTCGAGGATACACTGACCTATGGAAATGCTAAGCTTCCTGAGGCTCTGTTCCGGGCCCACCAGGATACGGGAAGACAGGAGCTACTCGACGTGGCGGTCGAAGCGCTCGATTTCCTCACTCAGACTCAATGGAACGGCGTGTATTTTGAATTGGTCGGAAACGAAGGGTGGTATCCGAAAAACGGGGAAAAGGCCACCTTCGGTCAAGTACCTGTGGATGCCGGTTACCTAGTGGAAGCGTATGTGGCTGCATACCAAGTGACCGGCGTGCACAACTACCTCGTCCACGCGCAGCACGCGTTCGAATGGTTTCTGGGCCGCAACCGGCTGAATGAAGCTCTGTATGATTTCGCTGACGGGTCCGTGGCTGACGGGATAGATTCGAGCGGCGTCAGTGCCAATCAGGGCGCGGAAGCTCTGATTTCCTTCCTTCTGGCGGTGATCGGGCTATCCGAGCTCAGATCACAACGTCTAACAGATGCCAGACACCATAGTACCGAACGTGCCCGGCCACTGCCTACCGTGAAGTCGGTCTCCGCGCAATAATCGGGGTTGAAATCGTCCCTCGACTTGAGGTATCAGGGGGCCATGCATGTGACCAATTTGACTGGTTCAGCGCTGCATTTCTGCCCATGCTGGTACTCTTCCACCTCTGAGCGGCCATGGCTAAATTCATGTCGCCTGGGCGAAATGCTGTTGTCGAGGGAAATCGAATGAGCACATCACAACCGATTGTCATGATCTCAAGTTACCCGCCACGCCTGTGCGGCATCGGAACCTTTGCCGAAGAAGCCCGGGAGTTTATCCAGAAGGCTAATCCCGACAAGGAGGTTCTCGTAATAAGCCATACTGATGGATCCGGCGAAGGAGTATACCCTCTCATCGACATGACTCGTAAGGACTGGTGGGTACCTGTGTCGGAGAAGATCAAAGAGTTGCGCCCTTATGCGATCCATCTTGAGCACGAATATGGTCTGTACGATTATATCGATCCGCGCGGACACGGTGACGGAAACGAAGGGTTTTTGAGTCTTCTGAGCTCTCTGAGCGAGTTTCCCACTGTGGTTGAACCTCACACTGTCCACGGAAGATTAACCGATTTTGAGGCCAACTTCATCTACCAACTCTGTCTGCGAGCGTCTATCGTGCTGTTGAAATGCCATTATCAAAAATGGCGACTGGATTGGAACTTCATGGGCCGCGGCTGGAAAACGCCACGCAATGTCATGGTGGTGCCTCATGGAGCACGGCCTGACCGCCGCTGGGGAATTGAAGACGTGCCCAGCCTCCGACGGGAAATCGGGCTCGATCGATTTCCCTACCTTGGACCACACATCATCGGGCTGGTCGGCTGGATACAGTCAAACAAGCGATGGGACATACTGACCTCGATGTGGGAGGAGATCCACGACCTGATCCTTCAAGAGTCCGGCCAGGATTGGGATCTTCTGGCAGCAGGCTCCATGAGGGATCCCAATCATCTCAAGGACTATCAAAATTACCGCCACCAGGTTGAAGTCTTGGAGGAGAAGGGACTGGCGCACTATTTTGAATTCATTCCGAGAGGGGACATCTACTATAAGGTGATGGCCGTTTGCGACTTCATCGTTCTTCCATCCATAGATGAAACTCAGTCTGGCACCTTGGCACGAATTATCGCTCTCAACAAACCATTCATCACAACCGCTCCCATGGAAGGGCTGACGGCTCAAACCCTGGAAAGTGGAGGAGGACTCCTGTTTACCACGAAAGCGATGCTGAAGAAAGAGGTTGTGCGATTGGCTTGCGACGAGGATCTCAGGCTGCAACTGGGCGACAACCTCAAGAAATACCTCGAAGAAGTCGTATCATGGGAGGTCGTTGCCAGACAATACAATGAAGCCTACGCTCTTGCACGAGAGTCTATCGACACCGGTACTCAGATAGAATTGCCGCTTGAGTTCTAAGAGTCTCAGTGTATGCACGTGGAGGAGGAAAGTGTCTCGCAGTAATGAGCTGTTTCAAAGGCATCCGAGAAATCCCATATTATCTGCCGATGACTGGCCATACCCGGTCAACTCGGTATTCAATGCCGGCGCCACTAAGGCTGGCAACGAGCACGTCCTTTTGGCCAGAGTGGAAGATCGTACGGGCATTTCCCATCTGTGCGTGGCGCGTAGTCAGGACGGCGTCGGAAATTGGAGGATAGATGAGACCCCATCTCTTCTGCCGTCTCCCCAGACGCATCCGGAAGAAATGTGGGGAATAGAGGACCCAAGAATTACGTGGTTGGAAGACCTGGGGGCCTGGGCAATTACCTATACAGCGTATTCCGAGGCAGGCCCGCTCGTCTCGCTGGCAATCACAGAGGACTTCAAGGCTTTTCAACGCCTTGGCCCGGTGATGCCGCCCGAAGACAAGGACGCTGCATTGTTCCCCGTGAAGTTTGGCGGCAGGTATGCCATGCTGCACAGACCCGTGTCCGCATTCGCCGGAGTTGACAAACACATCTGGATTTCCTTTTCACCCGATCTCAGACATTGGGGAGACCACCGAGTCCTCATACGTGCCAGACGTGGAGGCTGGTGGGACGCAAACAAGATTGGCCTATCTCCACCACCCCTGGAAACACCGCAGGGGTGGCTGATACTCTATCACGGGGTTCGCGAAACGCCTGCTGGGTGCATATACAGACTCGGTCTGGCCCTCCTGGACCGGGAAGATCCAACCAGGGTAGTCGAGCGTTCGGATCAGTGGGTGTTCGGTCCCCAAGAATCTTACGAGACCAATGGAGATGTGGGAAACGTCGTCTTTCCCTGCGGTTGGATCCTGAACGGGGAGGACTTGTCCCTGTACTACGGAGCCGCCGACAGTTGCATAGCCCTGGCTTCGGCCCGATTAAGAGACGTGTTGGGCTTCTTGGAAGATCATCCGGGCACATGACGACCTCATATCAATTGCCAAAAGCTCTGTCCGGCTCCCACGAGTCGAAGACATTTCTGGGACGATCGCCCACGAGTAGAACGGGCGTCTGGCCCATCATTTTTTCCCAGAGAAGAGGGTTGGGCAAGAGGGTTGGGCAAGAAAGATCGGGGTGAGTCACGCTACGGTCAATCGCTGGGAAAATGGGCGGTTTTTGCCTTCAAGATTGGCGCTGAGACAAGTTGAAGCCTGTTGCGATGGAATGATCGAAAGGGGAAGGCTGCCGCAGGCGAATGAATATAGTGAGACCTGCCAGCCATGACCGAAATAGATATATGGACACATTGTCGATGCGACCATTTCGAGCACATAGAAGGAGATTCTCTTGAATTGGCATGTGACAACCTGATTCTTGAAAAGATCAACCGGGTATTCAATCGTGCTGATGCAGACATCGTGACCAAGGCCTGCGCCTTTGCAAAGGAACTGGGGTGCGGGATCGATTCAGAAGCATTTCGCACCGCCGAGCTGCTCGTCGACCAAGACGCTGACGCGATCACCGTAGCCGGTGCCATGTTGGCTCCTCTTCTGTGGCAAGGTCTTGTCAATCTCGATGAAATTCGTCAGCGCTGCGGACAGAAAGTCTCTGCTACTCTCGAAGATCTGGGGCCCCCTGCGATTCTGCATTTGGATACCGAACGGTATCGCCGACAAGATGTGCACAATTTTTTAGCATCCCTGGCGGGTACCCCTCGCAAGGCCCTTATTCTCATCAGTTTTCGGCTGTTGGCTTTGGAGAGGGCCATAGCTCGCAACGAGCCCCACTCACGTCAAATGGCTCAAGAAACGCTCGACCTGTACGTGCCCATCGCCAACCGGTTGAGCCTCGGCGAGCTACGCCGTCGATTGGAGGACGCGTGTTTTCACATTCTGGACCCGGCGGGTTATCGGCGCTTGAGGCAGGAAGTGGCTCCTATTCAGGCCGAAGACGACAGGTGTCTGAAGATCCTCATGGAGGGCGTTCGACGCCTGCTGGCGAACAACAGGATCCAGGGCCGCGTGCAGGGGAGAACGAAGAGCCTCTACGGCATACGACGCAAGATGAATCGCACGGGGAAGACTCTCGCAGAGATAATGGATCGAATAGGGGTGCGCGTCATAGTCCAATCGGTCCCCGAGTGCTATACCGTTCTGGGCTTGCTGCACTCGCATTTCAAGCCCATTCCCGGGACATTTGACGACTACATCGGACTTCCCAAGGACAATGGCTACCAGTCATTGCACACGTGTGTGTACCCCGTCCGCGAAATTTCTCACAAACCCATCGAATTTCAGGTACGCACCGAGTTGATGCATATGGAGGCGGAACACGGGACGGCGGCTCATTGGCGCTACAAAGGCGAAATCGCGTCCGCAACCACGGATCGTAACCGGGAGAGGTGGATGCGAGGACTGGTACGTCAGCACGATAAAGCTGCCAGTGCCGAAGCATTTATCGAGCTCTTGCACCGCCAGGTATTCAGTGGCCAACTTGTAGTTTTCGGAAAAGGGGGGCACATAGTTCGCCTTGGCGAAAAGGCCACGGTTCGTGATTACCTGGCCACGTCGAATATTCATGTTTCCCGGGGTGCTGTCGTCAAGGTAAACGGCAGAACCGTATCACTGGACAGGGTTCTTCGGGATGGAGACTCGATAGAGATCGTCGCTGGTGACGAACGGGTCCCCAGCAGGCCTGAAAGGGACGGATCGGCCAAATCGAGTCACGGCATAGGGGCTCAGGCGCCGTTCGGTACGGTGGTTGGCAACCAGGTGCTGCCAAAGGGAAAGGCCACGTGCAACCCTCCATTACAGGAGAGTTGACTTTGAGCCGCCCATTATCCCCCTCGTGGTCAAGACACAGGGGCATTGGGCGAGCACGCCGATAAACTTTTTGCCCAGGAGGTTAAGAGGTCTGCCATGCGAAAGCGCGTACGCACTTTCCGCTATGACGTGGTTGGGAGAAAAGTGGCGCGGAAACATTTCGAGCTCTTCGGCAATGGGAAGAAGCAATGGAAAAGCTCACCTGAAGCTGTCCCTCCCGCTAAGACAGTGGTAACCGCCAGGAATGAGCTTCCCCAGGTCAAGCTGGATCATCTTGTTCGGCTCACGGACGACGTCGGGATCCTCCAACATGCCAAGTTCGTCGTGCCGGACCGTAACCACGGGTATTGCACGGATGACAACGCCAGAGCGCTGGTCGCGGTGCTCATGGCACGGGATATAGCTGCCGACTCGGCCCCCATCACAGACCTTGCATGCACCTACATCAGCTTTCTCCATCATGCTCTTAACCAAGAGAACGGCAGGTTTCGCAATTTCATGGGATATGATCGGCGATGGCTGGAAGAAGTCGGGTCGGAGGACAGCCACGGTCGGGCGATTTGGGGATTGGGTGAAGCAGTTGCGTTGGCCGAATCGGAAGACATTCGGGCGGCGGCGCAATACGTATTTGATGAAGCCCTGCCTGCAGTGATAGATTTCACCTCTCCCAGAGCGTGGGCCTTTGCCCTCGTAGGGATCCATGCGTACCTGGGAAGGATCGACGGTGATGGCGAGGTCCGCCGTGTTCGCGACAAATTGGCTGACAAGTTGCTACAGCAATATCGAGAGAACGCAACGGAAGATTGGCCATGGATCGAAGATACAGTTACCTATGCCAACGGGAAAATCTCTCAGGCCCTCATCATTTCCGGCCGGTCGTTGCAGGAGCTCGAGATGATACAGGCCGGACTGGAGAGCCTCGAATGGCTCCTAAACATCCAAACGGACCCTCAAGGCCATTTTGTTCCCATCGGCAACAATGGCTGGTATCGCCGAGGTGGTGAAAAGGCTCGGTTCGATCAGCAACCCATCGAGGCTCAGGAGATAATCGAGGCTTGCTGCGCGGCCTACGAGGCCACTGATGATCAAAAATGGATCGCGGCCGCCCAGCGTTGCTTGGACTGGTTCTTCGGCCGTAACGACCGGAACGTGCCACTATACGATCGCAGAACAGGCGGCTGTCGCGATGGACTCCAAAGCGACGGCCCCAACCGCAACCAGGGGGCCGAATCGACTCTCGCCTGTATCCTGTCACTGCTCAATATTCACCGACTGGGATGCCATGAGACTTGCATGAGGTATATCACGGAGGCATAAATGATTTGCGGCCCCGGCAGTCCTCTTGGACGCTACCTATTGTTCATAGGTGACGCCGGGGCCACTCCGATCGGCCTTGAGGGAGCCCCTTCATAACGGTCGCCCGAGGCTATTGTTGGCAACCGCTGACAAGAAAGAGCGTACTTATCAGACTGCTGTCCGACCTGGGGAATTCCTGGGCGAGAGGGAAGTTGCCCTCTAACCTTCCTTCGTTTATACTCAAAATGGGAGACCTGCACGCCTTGACTGTCGTGATCCGGAAAGGAGGGACCGCCGATGCCCGTCACGGTTCTGATCGACAGGACATTCAAACCAGAAGGTCTTCAAAAAGCGTACGAAGTCATTGTTAAGCTTCGATCCCTGGCAACCCTCGAACCCGGCTACATCTCAGGTCAAACTCTTGTTTCTACGACTAATCCGAACAGGTTGGTCGTCATGAGCACTTGGGCCACCGTGCAAAACTGGAATCAGTGGCGAGACAGCGAGCTGAGAAAGCAGCAGGTCCAGAAACTGGAACCTCTTTCAGAATCGCCCGAGAAGGTGGACGTGCTCATGGTTGTGGTGTAATAGGGTAACAGTTTCATTTGCAAGGCAAACAACGGCTTCCACCTCATTATTAGGCAGATGCTTTTCGGTCGCGCCTCGGCGTGCGCTCTCCCTGACTGGCAGGCAAGATGCAGGCTGTAAAGACCGCATTTTCGCGAGGTCGGCGTCCCGGCCATGCATAGGGAGAGCTTTTGGCAGCCTATGGCCCGGAATTGACGATATTCTCGGGGACCATAAGCTCGTCTTCGATGGCGCCGGAGACGCGTCCGATAACGCTTCACCCTTTTCTACCACTCCCTGTGCCGCCCTTCGCCGCAAGGTACAGCACATTGTCGCTCGATGAGATCCGGTCCTGGCAGTCTTTGCTGTCCGGCGAGCTTTCAGCGAGCGCCAGGCGAAGCATCCATACACCAATATAGACCCTCATGAAGTTGGAATCATGGGACGAACGGCAGTATTCGTCAAACCGATGCTGTTGAAGCGGATTGAATCCCAGTGCTTCATAGGAATCGTGTGTCCATCGGTAAAAGACTTCCAGGTCCAGAGGGTCAAGGCTTTCGCCCTCAGCAATCAGTCTTGATATCTGCTTTCTCTTCTGGTCGGAAATTTTCACAGATTGACTCCCCAAATCGAGTCAGCGGAACGCCGGGAAAAGCGGTTGGATTCCGATTTACCTGGTGCTCCGCCGCATCCCTGGAATTATCTGGCCATCATCATTTTTCTCCCGTGGGCAATCGCTCCTTTGCCCAGAAAATCAGCCAGGAGATCCACCTGTTCCGGCGTCAGCTTCGCGAGGTGCTCCCTCTTCATCTTGAGCTCCTCACCCATCACTTCCGCACTGAGCTTCGTAATCTCTTCATCCCATTTCGCAAGCTTGGCCTGATCTATTTTGCCGGAAATGAGCATGGTTCTTTTCTCGTCGCGCAGCCCCATTAAGGCATTTCGGGCTTTCTTGGTGCGCTCCTGAAAATCCACATACGCGAGCCGCATCTCTTTGAGCTGATCGTCTGTCAGCTTGAGCTTTTCAAGAAGAGGCGGTGGAGCACCCCATACGCCGGGGAAATCGGGTCCATGGGGCGGAGGACCTGGAGGCGGTCCGGGAGGTCCACCAAGGGACGGTGCCCCATGAGGAGGGGGCCCCGGCGGCGGCCCGGGAGGAGCGCCGAAAGCCGGTAAGCAGAGAGCTGCAGTTGCAAAGAGTCCAAGAATCAACACCACGGTTGTTTTCTTCATCAAGTCCTCCTTCACTTCTGGCGGTTGATTCGCCGCGTTGGCGAGATCCCACGGCCTGCAGGCGTTAGGACTTCGTTTGTCTGAAGATAATCTAAACTACAAATGTGGAAGAAATATGGAGGCTCTATGTTAACACTGTGGAGTCGGTAGTGGAGCGCCTAATACAAAATCGAAACCTTCATGGGAAATCATCTCCGGAATCCGCGGCACTGACACTGAGCTTATAACCCACCCCGTACACAGTCCGTATGACCTCTTGCTGAGGAAGCTTTTCCGACATCTTCTTGCGCAAGTTCTTAATATGCGAGTCGATAGTTCGTTCGTATCCATCGAAATTGTAACCTTGAACAAGATTCAAGAGCTCTCCTCGAGTAAATACGCGATTTGGTCGTGCCATCAATGCCCTGAGTAGAGCAAACTCATTTGGGGTCAAGTTCACCCGCTTTCCGCTGACACTCACCTGACGCGTTGCACAGTCCATTGTGATCGGTCCCACGCGGAGTTGTGGTTCTGCGGGTTGAGGTTGGCTGCGTCTGAGCACGGTTTTGACCCGTGCCACCACTTCCCGCGGGCTGAACGGTTTGCACACATAGTCATCTGCTCCCAGCTCAAGACCGAGAACCCGGTCGATCTCATCAATACGCGCGGTGATCATGATGATGGGAATATTGGAGAATTTCCGTATTTCCCGACACACTTCCATTCCGTCCATCCCCGGCAACATGATATCGAGAAGCACCAGCGCGGGAGCGTTCTTCCGAATTTCCGCAATGGCCAGATCCCCGCGCTCCACAGTCGTGACAACGAAACCGGCTCGCACGAGATATTCCCGCAGCAACTCGGCAATCTTGCATTCGTCTTCTACGACCAATACATATTTCCTCACCATATGTCCCTCAAGTATCGATTCATGCTCGCAGGAGCTGAAACTCGATCGAAATCAACAATCCTCCCAAAGACGAATGTGCCGCGCGAATTGCTCCGCCATGCCCGTTCACAATTTCCTTGCATATTGAGAGACCGAGGCCGCTCCCCCCTAGAGCCCGACTTCTGGATTTATCCACCCGATAGAGTCTGTCACAAACGCGGTCCAAGGCTTCGGATGGGACCCCTGGCGAGGAATCCTCGAAGACGAGCGTGAGCCCTTGGAGCGAGCAATAATGACTGATGCGCAACACACCCGGAGAATCGGTGTATCGAATAGTATTCTCGATCAGGTTTGAGAACAACTGGCACAGCCGGTCTTCATCCCCCATGATTACAGGACCTTGGCCCCAAATGGAATTGGCCTCGAGGTGAATACCGGCCTGGGTCAGCCGTGTCTCGAATGCATCTATCACGCGTCGAAGAATTTCCAGCGGCTTCACAGGTTGCCTTTTCTGCACAAGGTTCTTGGAATCCGCTACGAAAAGCAGGTGAAGATCGTCCACCAGCTTGCCGATTCGGTTTGTCTCGTCATGGAGCGACGCGAGCCGTTCCGCGCTCATTTCTCGCACACCGTCTTGCATCGCCTCTATTTCCCCTCGGAGAATGGCCAAGGGGGTTCGCAGCTCATGGGCCACATCAGAGGTCCACTGTTTCCGGAGCGATTCGTTCTTCTCCAGAGCCTGTGCCATCGAATTGAACGCGGTTGCCAGCTCGCCCAGCTCATCGCTGGTTCGCACGTCGATCTGCGTGGCAAAATTGAGGGAGCTCAGCTCCCTGGCGGCGTGTGTCAACCCTTTGATTGGCGCGAGGATGTGCTTTGAAAGGAAGAAAGAGGTCAAGCCTGCCAGAGCCAAGACACAGAGTGCGGCCACGCCTATGGCCCTCGTCTGCTCCTGGACAAAGGCGAGCTCCAGCGGGTGAGACCGGTGCTTCAACGGCATCAATCCGAGCCATCCTCTGGTCTGTCCATCCACATCAATCGGGCGCAGCGAATATCCTCGGAAAGGAAACCCGGGAGGCCCGGCAATGAGCTGCTTGTTTTCGTCGAATAGAGCCAGGCGCGGCCCGATCCATTCCTTTCGCGGCGGAGGGGGAGGAGGACCAGGGGGGCCTGTCCTCAATTCTCCATTTCCCCTGAATTCTCGCGCTTCACCCATGTTCGAACGCTCGGGCCGCGCGAACGGATCTCCAGGAGAGAGATCTCTCTCCCAGGGTGCCCCATAGCCACCGAGGCCGGGTGGCGGGAACGGTGGACGGTGACCCGGTGTATCCGGCAAGTAGAGCCAAATGAATCGGTACCAAACGTTCGGGTTTTCTCGAAACTGCTCCCATGATTCCTTTTCCTTATATAGAGCGTCAAGTGCCCCTACGAGGTCGTCTAGTTGTCTCATCTCCACTTTGGTAACATACTCGGAGAACCGCCAATTCGCTGAAAAATATATCGTCAACGCCAGAACCACTATCGCGGCCAGAATCGTAATCATGAAAGCAGAGAAAATCTTGTGGAACAACGTGAATTTCAATCTTCTTCCCTCGTATACCGACTCAGAAGAGATTCCGGGCCTTCCACCAACGCATGCCCGTACCGACCGGTCCCTGGGTCAACCACTCCACGTACTCCTGGGACACAGGTCCACAGCGGTTTTCAAGCCTCACAGCGAGCCACGTTCAGCCGGATAATAGTCGTCTATTTCCCGGACAAATTCAATAAAATCCGGACCTGTATTGCGATTTCCGATCCTCGTCGCGTGAGGCCGGCTTTCCAGGCGGTCATTTCGCTATCGCTGAACGGTGCGCAGAATCGTATTCCTTACGTCGATCATGTGCTCTCCAATAGCACACAACTGAATATATCTCGTAAATCGGCTGGGGTTGTGCTTGAGCATGCCGAAGAACTGTTCCCAATACTGGCGCCTGTTGGACGAACGAATCCCGTGCCTCCAACAAAGACGCAACAGGGCCGTGGCTGTCCTGAGGACGTCTCCCAGTGGCGGCTCGCTTCGTGGAGGACCTGACGGAAGCACTTCTCCTTTCTTCTTGGCAATCGTTGATCGTGTGGGACGTATGGAGAGGCAATGACGGTACACCCGTGCCAGGAAGCGACCAGGCTCGAACAGGTAATCCCACGAGCAAATAAAATCTTCAAGAATCTCCGACGCGGGTCTCGCTGGAACATAATTGGGCCTCATCGCCACCCAGTCGGTCCTGGTGTCGTGCTCGAGCAGCCGTCCTTCGTTCTCCAAGCGTCTCCAAAGGCCGGTGCCTGGGGCGACCTGCAGCACCACAAGCTGAAACACGGGGATGTTCGTTGATTCCACGAAAGCGCAGATCCGCTCCCCTGCCCCGCTTTTCTCCGCGTCCAAGCCGAGCATAAAACTGCCCAGGATGGAAAGACCGTTCGCGACTATGTTATTCAGCGACTCCGCAAGGGGATTCCGAATGTTCTGGTACTTGCCGCTTCCGGACAAGACTTCCGTGTCAGGGCTCTCTATTCCTATAAAGACCATGCTAAAATTGGCCGCGGTCATCACATCGATCAATTCCTTATCCTGTCCGAGATTGACCGATACCTGCGTCCAAAACGAGAAAGGTTCCCCATGACTCTTGTTCCAGGGAATCAGCTCTTTCAGTATCTCTCGGGCGCGTGCCTTGTTGCCGATGAAATTGTCATCGCACACGAAGATATCTCGTCTCCAGCCGAGCCCGTAAATGGCTTCCAATTCGGCAAGGACCTGGCTCGGTTCCTTGTAACGGGGTTTGCGGCCGTAGAACGCGGAAACCTCGCAAAAGTCACATCCGTATGGACACCCCCTGCTCGTCTGAATCATGAGATTGAGATAATTGCTTAAATTCAGCAGATCAAATCGAGGAATCGGTGACGCTGCAACATCCGGAAACTCAGAGCTCTCAAAAATTCCCCTAGACTTTCCCTCTCTCAGAGCTGTCAGCCACAGGGGAACGGTGTTCTCCGATTCCCCCCGGAAGAGGAAGTCGCACCCGGCTTCCAGCACCTCGTGGGGAAAAGTTGAAGGGTATATCCCTCCTGCCACCACCATCTTCCCCCTCTGCCTGGCCTCCCGTACAAGGGCAAGGAGACTGTCTCGCTGGACGATTATCCCTGAGACCATGACCATGTCTGCCCAGGCCCAGTCCGCTTCCGTCAACGTGCCCGCGTCCAGATCCACCAACCGTAGATCCCACTGCGGGGGCAAGAGCGCAGCCACCGTAATGAGACCCAGAGGAGGCAGGAAGGTCTTGCGACCTACGAGACGACACGTCTTCTGGAGAGAACCGATTGAGGGCGGCTTCTTGGGATTTATCAGCAATGCCTTCATCTGGTCCATGCAATGTCTCTCTAGCAGAAATTAGCCGGAATCATAGAGGGGTCCCGCCATACTGGAGGTTTCCAGCGCGTCTGAAGACTCGCGGGTCGGCTCTTCCCACCCATAAGCCTCCGCAGCAACCCTCGACCGCCGACACAGTGGGAGCCGTTATCACAGTAGTGAACAAGTATAACGATTCGCAGGCTCTCAGGGTACCACACCCCAGGTCCCTTCAGTCAATCCAAATCTGTGGCGCGCTCGCTCATCCCAATACGGTCCAGGGGTGTGGAGGAAAGGGATGCGCCCAAGTGGTAAACGGCACAAAGACGGTACCGTATCTGCACCGCGATGTACGTGGTGAGCGCATCGTTGGTACCGTAGTGGCGGGCCTTGTGCCCGCCCTAGTCACCCACGAGGAAAGTGTCTCAAAACTCGGGACACACAAGAACATCGTAGCACGATCGTGCGTCGATGCGTGGAAAGGCACCCTCACCCCAACCCTCTCCCAGACGGAGAGGGAGCCGGAAGAATCCCCTCTCCCCCGCTTCGGGAGAGAGGGTCAGGGTGAGGGGGTGTGCCACGATTATCACGGACTGCCGGTTTTTGAGACAGTTTCCAAGGGGTGCCCCTGCGTCGTGGCAGATTCCGTGACCGTATTTAGGAATGAAGCAGTACGTGTCCGTTATCATAAACATCCTCTTGTCTTCGTAGCGCCGGCGTCTCGCGGGTGATGAGGCACATCGATGAGCTTGCAGTCACCACGGACCATGAAAGTCCGCGGCATTCCCGCGCACGCGAGAGTCCATAGGAATCCCGCGTTTGACGGACTCGTCGATGGAGGCCACAGGCCACCTAATCTTGTCTTCGTAGCGCCGGCGTCTCGCCGGTGATCAGGGGGGGCGGGAGAGTACGGTTGTGTATTCTGCCGCATGGGTGATTGGGGACTTGCGCTCCGGCGCAAAGAACGCTGCATAGTCCGTCGGGTCGGGTGGTCTTTGACCCGTGGTTCGGCTGAGGCATGAATTCCTACGAATTTTGTAAAAAATGCTTGCATTCCCCTAGAGACTCTGTAAAGATAGATAGGAGTATAGCGATATAGCAGAATAACAATAACTGGAGGCGCAGCACCACGCAACAACCACCCTTTCCCAGCAACCCCCAACCCTCTGCCCCTCAGCTCACACATCGCTGAGGGCAATTCTCCTCTCTGGAGGCAGGACCGATGAATCAGGAAGAAACCAAAAAAAAGAGGCTCATGGTGGTCTGTTCCCGCGATACTCTCGACGGGGCCTACCCGTCCGCAGTGTTGGCCATTAACGCGGTTCGCATTGGAATGGACGCTACGATCTACTACACATTCAGCGGTCTGAACGTCATCCGCAAAGGGGTCGCGGCTAAGCTCAAATTTTATCCCTCCGGTCCCCTGGGAGCAATTCCGGGCATGGCCCAGTTGGCCACAGGCATAATGAAAAAGAAAATAGAAAAAGCCGAATTGCCCACACTGGAAGACCTGCTCCAAATGTGTCAGCTCGAAGGGGTCCAATTGATCGGGTGCCATATGGCAATGAGCATGTTCGAGCTGGATTCCAAGGACTTCATCGAAGGAGTGGGCATAGCCAATGCCTCTGATTTCTTGAAACTGGCCCAACAGGCGGACATTACGTTGTTTACGTGAGAAGTGCTCCCCGGACAGAGAGCGGGGTGAAGCCTTTTCCTACCGCCTTCTTTTCCCGCTGGACTATCCTGCTCTCTGAAGAGTATGTAGGACCAGCTTTCCGAAAATGTCTCAAAACTCGGGAAACAGCAGAAAAAGTGGTACGGTGAGGGAGGATACTGCCCATGCAGCCCTCACCCCACCCTCTCCCAGAGGGAGAGGGCTCTGTCATTCCGGGCGGTTGCAAGTCCCCTCTCCCTTCGGGCTGACTTTTACCCACACTTAAGACAGGACTCACGGGCCGTCTCTCTGATTTTGCAGCAGATGGGCGTGGCGAAGGCCGATGACCATGTAATGGAGGCGCAGGAGACC